>Ga0164315_10000420_pt1 | contig 29416 bp, 27 predicted proteins | sample GuaBasSedimGuay6_FD_113737 | JGI IMG/M metagenome (GOLD analysis project Ga0164315, IMG submission 113737) | Subseafloor sediment microbial communities from Guaymas Basin, Gulf of California, Mexico - Guay6, Core 4569-2, 0-3 cm | ecosystem: Environmental > Aquatic > Marine > Hydrothermal vents... | reverse complement strand
GAAGGTATTGATCCCAGAGTGCCGTGGCTTTATAATTTTAAAGTAGATTTTAGATTTAAATAAATAATTTACTAAAATAAATTACCTTTAAAAAATCGCTGCTATGGCGGAACAGGCATTGGTGAGTTTTGTTTTGGTATGGAAACAATTGTCAGAGCCTCACTCTGTTAATAACAAGCATGTAGAATTCTAATTTGCTCTGCTTTATTTGTAATAGTGATACACTGATTACTAGAGTAATACCGAAGCCTTCGCTCAAAGCGAAGGCTTCGGTTGTAGAGTTTGTTAATTGTGGAAAAAAGCCTACAAAATGAACGTCATTGCGAACCACTTCCAATAAACCTCCAAAAAGTACTGCAAAACCTATTGTCATTGCAGTAACAAAAAGAAAGGTGGTGAAGCAATCTCCTGAAATTACGAAAGTGGCAATTTTCTTTTAATTGGTGGCAGTGGTTCTTTCGGGGGATTCCTTCGTTTCGCTCGGAATGACGAAGTATGAATTGGCGATTTCTAACACAGGAGATATGCAGACGTCAGTAATGTAACTTTAAACTTTTCACTTTACACTAAATTCTTCTTAAAGCATTCAACATTTCTTTTATATTTTTTTCTGTTGTAAATGGGTTCATTAAAGTAACCCTTAGCCAGGTTTCCTCACTTAAATCGGTTTGAACAATGTAAAAATGTCCATCCTCTGTTAGTTTTTTTCTTTTATCAGCGTTGAGAGTAGATAATTCGGCAGAAGATAAGTTTTTATTCTCTGGATTGAATCTAAAGCATACAATGTTGGATTCTGGTTCTAAGGCCAATTCAAAATCATTTTCTTTTTTAATAATTTTTGCAAATGTTGATGCAATGTGAAATGTCGTTTCCACATAATCTTTAAAAATATCTTCGCCATATGCTTTTATAATTGAATAAATTTTTAGTGACATCCAATATTTTGTGCATTCCAAACTGCGATTTGCTGAATTGTACCATTCGTAGGCTTGTTTGCCTTTTAATAAATAGGATGCTTTTTGTGAAAATGTTTCATAGGATTTATTTCCTTCTTTGAATAATACAGCGGTAGTTAATGCTGAATTCATCATCATTTTATGAAAATCTAAAACAATAGAATCTGCTCTGTCAATTCCTTTCAGTAAATGTTTATATTTTTCTAAAAAAATAGCAGCACCACCATGTGCAGCATCAGCATGAAGCCAAATTTTATATTTTTCACAAAAATCGGCCATTTTTTCAATGGGATCAAATGATCCGGTGGCCGTATTACAAACATTTGCCACAACTGCAATTACCTGAATGTTTTTATCTATTGCTTCTTTATACCGTTTTTCTAGATAATTTGGGTCTACGCGAAAATTTTTATCCACAGGGAGTTGGATTATTCCTTGTTCACCCCAGCCCATTATTTTTACCGCACGGCTTACCGAATAATGAGCCTGCTCAGAGACCATAATGGCAAACTGCTTTTTGCTACCTTTTTCCCAAGCATCGTATTGAGTTTGGGATTGCCGGGCTGCTAATAATGCTGTGAGGTTGCCTATTGACCCACCTGAAGTAAGGATTCCAAAAGCCTCTTTAGGGTAATTAAATTTCGCAGATATCCATTCTATAATTATGCGTTCCATGACATTTGCTGCAGGCCCCATTTCATAAATGGCTTGCCCATTGTTTAACAAGGAGTTGAATAGTTCTGCAATTGCTGAAATAGGTAAGGGTGGACAAACCTGGTGCCCCATATAATTAGGATTATAAATGTGAATTGAATCATTCAATAATTCAGCATAGAAATTTTTGATGTTCTGATTTTTATTGTTTTTGAAATCATTTTGATATTTTGATAATAAATTATCCGGATTTTGCCAGGGCAATACTTTTTTTTCTTTGCCCATTTTTTGAGATTGTAGATAATCAGCTAATAAATCAACTATTTCATGACCTAACTTTCTGAAATCCTCAGAGTCATATGCTTTATTAAGTAAATCAGTCATGTTTTAATTAGTATAAAGATTGTTCTTCTTGTTTATATCTGGAATGGTTTCATTTCCCAGAATGAGTTTTTTTATTTTCTTTTTTGCAGTATGGGTTATTTTATAACGGGTATTTCCATTTTTCCACACTTCAGCAGATTCTTTAATTATAGCAATACTATCATCTTCATAAAATATCTTGATGTAAATGGGTTCAGGTAAACTCCCTATTTTTTCAATGGTAATATTGAAGGATGTTTTTTCTTGTGATACTTTTTCTATTCCTAAATCCGGATAACCAAATTCGAAAAACCAGGGTTTCCGAAACCATGTAAGATCCTTATTCGCAACATGATTAATCGTATTGAAAAAATCATAAGGATTTGGGTATTTTCCATTCCACCTATGAATATAGCTTTGGATTGCTTTTAAGAAAACTTCCTTTCCTAATAAATCTTGTAAAATTCGATAGGCAATTTCGGGCTTATAATAACTGGCAACATAATATTCATAATTTTTTATATGGTATGATGGGGTCATTAGAGTAGCTTCTGAACTATTTCCTGCATATAAGTTATATACAAATGTGGAGTAAGCAGCCTTCGCATTGTTCTTTGATTTAGCTAATCTGTCCTGTAGTTCAGAAGGCAAAAACATTGCCCACCCTTCATCCATCCATGCATAGCGTTCCTGATTAATGCCCATGTAAAATGGGAAATATGTATGCGAAATTTCATGTGATGTAAGATCAATCATTTCTTTATAATTGCTTTCTGAACGATCATTTACCATCATTGGGTACTCCATTCCGCCACCACCATTAAAAACAGACATTCGTGGATATGGAAAAGGAATGCCAGGCATTGAATCTGATAAATATTGGATCGTTTTTTTGCTGATTTTTGCCACATCATAAAAATCTAATGAATTTTTATCGTAAGCGACATTAATAACTGTTCTACGTTTTGTGTTTTTATCGACAATAAGACTTGTGGCATCCCATAGATAGTGATCGCTGATTGCAAATGCAAAATCAATTACATTATTGGCTTTGAAATGCCATGTATGTAAATTTGTTTTTAAAGTTTGTAGCGTGTTTTTATTTAAATCTTCTGGTTTAATGATTTGTACAATATCATCACTTGTTAGCGATTTATTATAACGTTTTAAATATTTTTTTAATAATATTGCTTCCGGGTTTTGCCATATTCCGGTTGCCCAAATTAACTGATTTTCAGGAACAGTTATCGTAACATTATAATCGGCAAAAGGTGAATAAAATTCGTGCAGGCCATCATACGGAACTTCGTCCCAGCCAAAAATATCATCAAATACAGCTATTTGAGGATACCAATAGCCTATAAACCATGTGTTTTTGCCATATTTACCCGTTCTCAGCTGGGTTGTTTTCTGCATATTAAATTCCCATGCAATACTTAACTTAATTTGTTTGTTCTGTTGGAGTGATGTAGGTAATGATAAATAAAGCAATGTTCCTTCATAATAACAGTCCTCTCCATGTGGATCAATTTCCTCATCATCAATAAATATTTTTGAAATTATTAAACCATCATGAAGGTCTCCCAAATGTACCGGTTTATCCCGCTTACTCCCTTTCTTATACAGATTGGGATAAAGGTTTATCACCAAAGAGCTTAAAAAATAAGGACTTTTGTTAGTATAAATAATATTTTCTTTACCTTTAAGTAAACCTGTGCCCGGATCAAAATGTGCTTTTATATTGTACTTTATTTTGTTTTGCCAATAGTATTTCCCCGGCTCTCCGATATTGGTACGTGTTCCATTTTTGACAGCTCTTTGTATTTCATTGGGGACAAATAGTGCTTCCTGAGCAGTTATAAATTGTTGAAAAAGGAAAAAGGAAAGTGTAAAAAGGGCAAAAGATATTTTATTCATTATTAAATTTATAAAATCTGTTAAATCATATTATCTATACCAATCTTATACAAACAGTATCTAAAAAGGATCTTAAGTTGGGGGTTACAAAATACATGTAAATATTCAATTTGTTCCCTAGTTCTTGTAACAATATATAATTTGAAGAACATAGCCTTTCCATGTTTTTTTCGGAATTTACAAGAGTTGCTATAAAATACTAATTAATCAATCCTTATACCAAGTACAATAATATCATCAATCTGGTCAGCATTAGCTTGCCATGCATCAAATCTTTCTTCTAGAATATCTTTTTGTTCATTAAGTGGTTTATTGTAAATTTCCAAAATATATTTCTTGAAGTTTTTTGTCATTAATTTGTTGCCCGTTTCACCACTAAACTGATCAATATATCCGTCTGAAAAAAGATATAGCATGTCGTCTTTTTGTAATTGTATTTCATTATTTGTAAACGGAAGGTGTTTTTTGTAATAGTATCCAATAGGCATCCTGTCTGCTTTTATCCTGATAAGTTCACCATCTCGGATTAGATATAGGGGATTATAGGCACCCGCCATTTCCATTTTAAGCGTTTTTTTATCAATGGAACAAAGAGTGATGTCCATACCATCCTGCGTTTCACCACTTCGTCCTTTTTGTTTAAGATGTTTGATAATTGCGGCTTTCATCTCATCAAGTATCTGGCTTGCTTTCGTGATGTTCTTTTTATTTACAATTTCATCTAAAATGGTGATTCCCAACATACTCATAAAAGCACCCGGGACACCATGACCTGTACAGTCCACCGCTGCAACAATAAGCTTTCCTGATTTTTCTGATGCCCAGTAGTAATCACCACTTACAATATCACGAGGTCGAAAAAAGATAAAATAATCCGAAATGATTTCATCCAGATAAGATTTTGTGGGTAGCATTGCATCCTGAATTCTTTTTGCATATTTAATACTATCTGTAATGTTTTTGTTTTTTACTTCTAATTCCTTGTTTTTTGCTCTGATTTCAGTTGTTCTTTTTTCAACTTTATCTTCCAATATTTTTTTTTCAATTATCAGGTTTCTTTCACGTATTTTAATGAAAATGAAAATGCCAATAGTTCCAATTATAGTCACAATAACAAGAAACCATAATGATTTCCAAAAAGGTGGTTTAATGGTAAACGAAAAACTGGTAGATTTTGAACTCCATATTCCAGAACTATTTTTAGCTTTCACTTTAAATGCATAATCACCGGCAGGTAAACCTGAATAGTTAACCATTGTATGTTCAGTTTCAGGTCGCCAGTCTTTATCAGCTCCTTCAAGCATCACTTTGTATGTAACTGCTTTTGGATCAGTAATAAAAATACTTATATAATTAAATATTATTGAATTTTCAGTATAATTCAAAGTAAGCCCTTTTTTAATTTCCCTGTCTTTTAGGTTTACTCGTAACCTGTTAATCTCAACAATAGGTATAGTAAATTTTTTCCGACCGGCCTTGTTATTTAGTCGAAAAGCTCCCTTAACTGTCCCAAACCAAATATTTCCATTTTTATCAATAGCTGTTGAGTTGTTTTTAACTTCTATTCCGGTAAAACCAGTTTTTTCAGTATACTTTGTAATTGTTTGACTCTGGATATTAAAGCGGTTTAAACCCCTGCTTGTTCCTATATATACATTCCCTTTTTTATCTGTATTTAACGCAGTAATAAAATCTGCCATTAAACCATCTTTCATACGATAGTGGGCTTCCTGTATTTGGTTTTTAAATACGAGAATCCCCTGAGCTTGTGTCCCCACCCAAATACTTCCATCTGAAGCTTCAGTAATTGCGGTTGGTGTATAAATAAAATCTGTTTCAATAGCAGTAAATGAAGTGTCTGTGTTGTTATAAACTGTTAATCCTTTCATCATACTGCCAATCCATAGTAAATTTTTGGAATCAGCGAATAGTGTTTGGATATTGTTGCCTGTAAGTCCATGTTCTTGCGAGATTCTGGCAACCTTATCCTCATTAATTTCATAATTGACAAGACCATCCAAGGTTCCAACCCAAAGATTATTATTCCTATCAATTTCAAGGGCGGTAACAATTCCATCTCGTTGAATGTAACCATTAATCAGAAAATTGTAATCAAAGGTGTTTTTTGATTTTAAATATTGGAAAATACCTGAATTGGCAGTTCCAATCCAAATATTTCCGTTTTTATCTTCTTTAATAAATTCGATTTGATCGCTTGGGAATTTTCCATTGGTTTGGTTAAAATATTGGATACCATTTTCCACTATAACCGTTATACCCTTGTTGGTGCCAAACCAGGAATTGTTTTTTGTATCATGCAATATTGAACTTATCTGTTTTCCATTTATCCCTTCATTCTCGGAAAATAATGTAAAATAATCACCTTTATAAATTAGTAGCCCGTGATCGTTACTTCCTATTAGGATATTTCCTTCAATGTCTTCTTTAATATCCCAAATTTTCAGATCTTCCAGTCCGTTTTTGTTATTGAACGTCATTAGATTTTTATCCTTTATCCTTGTAACACCCCCTCCCCAGGTGCCTACCCAAATATTCTGCTGACTATCCTCTGAAATAGCCGTTACCCAATTGTCTGCCAATCCGTCTTTTGCCATAATTATTTCATAGTCACCATTTTGGTCTGATTTATATAAACCGCCATGATAAGTTCCAAACCAAAAATCACCATTATGGTCTTCCAACATTGTTGTAAATTGAAAGAAGAATGGAAGTCCTTCAGGTGCATAGTTTTCAAAATTGTTAGTTTGGTGGTTATATATTTTTATGGCTTTATCAACGATAAAATAAATCGTTCCATCATTAGCTTTCATCATAAAAAAGACCAGGTCACTAAAATTATTTCCCCCACCTTTGAAATGTGTAAGTTTAAGTTTATTAATATTAGTGTTATTGGAGTTTTCAATTCGAAAAGCACCATTACCAAATGTTCCAAACCATAGAACCCCTTTATCATCTTCCAAAAAACAGGTTATATCTACGTTTATGCTATCATTTTTTGAAGACTGGATTTTATTTCCGGATATTCTGCTGATTCCACCACCTTTATGACCAAGCCAAATATTCCCTTGTTTATCTTCCAGGATTGTTTTTACTCCATTTTGAGCTAATCCATCTTCTGTATTATAATTTACAAAATTAATACCATCAAAACGGGAAACACCAGCCTCAGTTCCTAACCAGAGGTATCCTTTAGAATCCTGATGAGTGTAGAATACTTTTGATTGAGCTAAACCTTCTTTTACATTATAATTGTCGAAAAAATATGTCTGGCTTTTTAACTCAGTACCAAAAAAAATGAAAGAGAAAAAAATGAAAAGGAATAATTTTACACGCCGAATACAAAAACAGGATAAATTCATAGTGAAATTTTCAATTAGTCATTGGTTTATTGGTCGTTTAAGTGCTGGTAGAGACACACTGCCCCCGAAATTGTTTGGGAAGCAGAGCGTCTCTATATGAAATAATATAAATCTATTTTTTTATAAAAAAGAAGGTCCCATTTTCATCTACAAACCCTGAGATTTTTCCAAATTTAGGTTTTTGTTTGCTGTTTTTTTGTACGGCAGATGAAACTTTTCTAACAATATTCTCTATTGGAATACAAGAATTTGAATTGTAGTTTAATGAACTTGCAAATGTTTTGGTAAACTGAGACTTATCAGTGGCAAGTTCATAGCCAGCTGAAGTAAATACTTGTGATGATTTAAATTTTGTTGCATTAACATCTCCACAATCTCTTTCTTTTGGTATGGAACGCATAGCCATATAAAATGTGGGTCCGGATTCACATGCATCAGTTATAATAAGGGTGTGGGTAATATATTTTGTATATGATTGCATTGATGCTTTTAAAGAATTAATATTGTAATAACTAAATTCATCATCCCTTTTTGAATCCACAGGAATCCAATATCCTGTTTCACTAATAAACTTACCATGTCCGGCATACCACACTAATATTGAATTAACATGATTACTTCTTACCAAATCTCTTAATTCGATAGCAAAAAACCTTTCCATTTGTTTTTTTGTCATGTTGCGTTTATGAATGATGTTATGTATCTTGTATTTTGACAAAGCACTTTTCATAAGTGTAACATCCTTTTTAGGGCCGACAAGGCTTGTAAATGATTTGTAATCAGAGTTTTCTATGAAAACTACCCAGGTTTTCCCCATTGGGTTATTTGCTAATAAGTCGGCTCCGCTTCGATTAAACTTAAAAAAGTATTTCTTTGAATTACCATAAATATCAGTAGCGGTAATTGCCAGTTCGTTTTGATTCGCAATATCAATATTTGCAGAAAATTTTGGGTTTAACTGGTCAGGTTTGAAGCTAGCTGTAACACCATTTATCATGATGGATTTTATATTGCTTTCATCAGAAATATTTCCTTCTACATATAAATTTGGATCATTAGATGAAAGATAAATTTCACCATTGTCAGAAGCATAAGGTGAAATTAGTTCGACTTTTGGGGGGGTGGTTTCTGTTCTTATCAAAGTATAAACCATTAAGCCTTTATTTTTATATATATCTTCTGATTCAATCTTCAATGTATCTATTTCTTTGGTATTTATTTTAATATAAAAACCTGCTGATAATGAATCTGTAGAAAATAATACAGGTTTGCCATTTATCAGGATATTTTTAATCTGACTGTCATCAATAACACTAATTTTGATATTTGCTTCATCTGAATTGCCCGATATTTCTATGTTTTTTAAATTTTTTGGTATCGGATTTTTAACGATAATTACCGGGGGGGTTCCTTCTCTGTTTAGCTCAAAAAGTCGGGTTTTTGCCTCGGATAATAATTTTTTAGATTTGGGGTCGTTTTGATTTAATTTTCCAAGCTTCTCGTAATCTTTGATTGCTTTTTCAAAATTACCAATTTGCTCGTATGCATTTGCTCTTTTATAAATTGCATCAAAGTTTTTGGGGTTAAAACCGATTACTTTACTAAAATCGTTAATTGCATTTTGAAACTGGTTGAATTCATGATAGGCCAGTCCTCTTAAAAAGAAAGCTGTTTTATCTTCAGGATATAATAATGTAACTTTTGATAAATCATTGATTGCTGAAGGATAATCTAATTTTTTCTTGTAAACAATGCTTCTTAACACGTAAGCCTTCTTGTTTTTTGAATCTATATTTAAGGCCTTATTGGCTGCATTTAGTGCATCATTTAACTTTTCAAGCTTAATACAAACGTAACCTAACTCAATATATGATTCAATATAGTTAGGGTTTTCCGTTACGGACTCAATAAAATTTGATTCAGCAAGTGCATAATTATTAAGTTTTCCATTGATAATCCCCAAATTGTAAAAGTTCTCTGCAACTGGATTTAAATCAATTGCAATTGTACATTCTGGTAAGGCAGCCTTATAATCTTCTTTCGCAAGAAGTGCTTTTACTTTATATTCGTATGCCTGATGTGCTTTCTTTGAAATGTTAGTTGCACCATTTAACATAATTAATGACTCATCATATTTTTCCAGATCATAATAAAGTCTGCCAGCATGATAAAAATAATCATGCTTTTTTGGTAATAAAGATGTTAACTTTTTATAATCAGCTACTGCACCTTCAATTTCTCCAAGTTTTTCATAAATCGTTGCACGCCCAATATAGGCCTTGGTAAAGGTTGGGTCTAAATTTATAGCTTTTGTATATTCGCTACCTGCATCTTCATAATTTCCCGTTTTTTGAAATGTTTTCCCTGCTTTATAATATTTTTTTGCGCTTTGTCCTAAAACTACGTTTAACGACATTAACATTAAAAATATAAAGGCAATTTTTGGATTAATGTTTTTCATGGTTCTTTTTTTTAAAATTATCCACTTTTGTTATTATCTATATCTCCTGATAAGCTGTCCGCAAGAATGTGAAGAAACCGAAAGTTACATCATTAGGAATATGTATTTAATTTCAGGCTTATTCTATTCTTACTAACTATCATTTGTCCAGATTATTTTATAAAAACACAACTTTTACATAAGAAACAACAAACCTTACGTAGTAACAATAAAAGGAATGATAGAATCATATTAATGATTGTAGTTTTGATAAAGTTAAGGTAAATTCCGGAATCTGCAAATAGCTTTTTGATAAAACAAATTCTAAAAAAGAAGTTTTATTTCCATATTTTGTATGAAATAATGGAATGAAATAAAAAAATTAATTAAATAATATAATCTTTACTTAGAAAAATGTATATTTGCCTTTAATCGAATAAAGAAGCATATATGGCAAAAATATTAGTGATAGACGACGAGAAGCCCATAAGAAATACCTTAAAAGAAATACTGGAGTATGAAGACCATCAAGTTGAGATTGCATCAGATGGTTTTGAAGGATTAGAAAAGGCGAAAGAAAACACATACGATATTATCCTTTGTGATATTAAGATGCCCAATATGGATGGTATTGAAGTACTTGAAAAATTAGAAGAGCTTAGCCCTGATGTTCCTGTGGTTATGATATCAGGACATGGTTCTGTTGAAACGGCAGTTGAAGCATTGAAAAAGGGAGCCTATGATTTTATTGAAAAACCTCTTGAATTAAATCGATTGTTAGTAACGATAAGGAATGCATTGGAGAAAAAGGATTTAGTTGTTGAAACAAAAAAGCTCAAAAGAAAGGTCAGCAAAACTTATGATATGGTTGGTGAATCAGAAGCCATCAATAAAATCAAAGAAATGATTGATCGGGTTGCTCCAACAGATGCAAGAGTGCTAATTACCGGTAAGAATGGTACCGGGAAAGAATTAGTTGCCAGGTGGGTACATGAAAAAAGCCCACGAGGTGGCCAACCTTTTATAGAAGTGAATTGTGCAGCAATTCCTTCTGAACTTATTGAAAGTGAGCTATTTGGTCACGAAAAGGGTGCTTTTACCTCTGCACACAAACAAAGAAAAGGGAAGTTTGAACAAGCAAGTGGTGGTACTATATTTCTTGATGAAATAGGTGATATGAGCTTATCTGCACAAGCTAAGGTACTAAGAGCTTTACAGGAGAACAAAATTACCAGGGTAGGTAGCGATAAACAAATTAAAGTAGATGTGCGAATTATAGCAGCTACCAATAAGGATTTGAAAAAGGAAATTGGAGCAAATAACTTTAGGGAAGATTTATATCACCGTTTAAGTGTTATATTAATTCATGTACCTTCATTGAATGATCGAATTGATGATATTCCGATTCTTGCGGAGCATTTTATGAACCTGATTTGTGATGATTATGGAATCCCTAAAAAAAATGTAACTGAAGATGCTTTTAAGGAACTGCAAAAAATTAAATGGACTGGAAATATTAGAGAATTTCGAAATGTTTTAGAAAGGCTAATCATTTTAAGTGAAGATAATATTACAGGGAATGATGTAAAAGCATTTGCACAACCTATTAGCAAGTAGTTTCAATCAAGTTTAAAATTGAATGTTTCAATCTTTTTATTATTCTTGAAACCTGGGCCTTGGAACTTGAACCTTGAAACTTGATACCTATCATCCAATTCAATGAAAATGCGTATTGAAAAAGATTTTCTAGGCGAGAAACAAATTAAAGATGGAGCCCTGTATGGAATTCATTCAATACGTGCCCGGGATAATTTTCCATATACATCTGATTTTTCTATTGATTGGTACAAGGCAATTGGGATAACCAAATTAGCAGTATTTAATACCTATAAAAAGTTTAAACAAGCTGCAAACAAGAAGTATCCTGAAAAAAGTACACTTCTTAATTTTATATCTGATGATATTCTTCAAAAATTAACTGAATCAGCATCAGAAATTGCAGAAGGTAAGTGTTTTGAGCATTTTATTGTTCCTGCTATTCAGGGTGGAGCCGGTACTAGCATTAATATGAATGTAAATGAAATTCTTGCCAATGTTTCTTTGTTAAAATTAAATAAAAGGTCAGGTCAGTATTCCATTATTGATCCTGTTGAACATGCAAATATATTCCAATCTACAAATGATGTAATTCCAACATCATTGAAAGTTGCCGTTTTAAGCTTATTAACAAAACTTGAAACTTCCATAAATAGTTTGAGGTCTAAAACAGAATCTCTTGAAAAGGAACATCGAAATACGCTTCGGATAGCTTACACTCAAATGCAGGAAGCCGTCCCATCATCCTATGGTAGGTTGTTTAGTGGTTACAACGATGCACTTTCTCGTGACTGGTGGCGGGTTTCTAAATGTTTTGAACGAATAAAGACTGTAAATCTTGGCGGAACTGCCATTGGAACAGGTATTACTGCACCGCGTTTTTATATCATGGAAGTTGTTCAGGAATTGCAAAATCTTACTGGACTACCTATAACTAGAGCTGAAAATCTTGAAGACAATACATCAAATTATGATTCTTTAGTTGAAATTCATGCTACTTTAAAAGCACATGCTGTAAATCTGGAGAAAATGGTCAATGATATACGTTTATTGTCTTCTGATATCATTGGTAATAAAGAAATTCACATACCAGGGAAACAAACAGGAAGTTCAATAATGCCTGCAAAAGTAAATCCTATTATACCAGAATATATTGTAAGTATTGCACACAAAATATATAGCAATGACCAATTAATTTCAGGTTTGGCTGCTCAGGGAACACTCGATTTAAATGCTTACCTGCCTATTATTGGTAACACACTAATTGAGAGTATCAATTTGTTAATTGCTGCAAATGAAACACTTTGTAATAATCTTTTTGATGGTTTAATAATTAATAAAACAATTGCTTTGGAAAAACTTTTTCACAGCCCTGCTATTACAACTGCACTTATTCCATATATTGGATATAATAAATCAGCACAACTTGCAGATGAAATGAACAAAAGAGGTGTTGATATTTTTCAATCGAATATTATGCTAAAACTGATTGAACAAAAAAAACTTAAGCGTATTTTAAGTTTAGATAATATTCTAAAGTCTGGTTATACCATTGATGATCTTCTAAGCTAAGTTTTATTTTTTTCATTTCTTCAGTATCTTTTATCTCTGGTTTATAAAAATTTCAGAAGATAATCCTATTTTTGTAAAGAATCTAATTTAAAAATCTTTATGAAATGGAAGATGTAGTTAAGACAACAGCGTTTGCTAAAGGTGGTGGAAAAGAGACTCTTTTTAGGGTAACTTTGCGTAATCAAATACGAATAATTGCCATAATTGACAGCAAGGCCGGTACAATTATCAATGTTAGCACACTTATAGTTACCTTGGCACTGGCAATGTTAGGAGGTAACCTGGCATATGCCGGGTCAGAATCTCTTCAAAATTATTCTGAAGAATTACCTTTCTTTATTTTGTTAATATTTGAATTGTTAGCCATTTTGTTTGCGCTAATTAGTACTCAGTTTGAACTGATGATGGACAACAAAAAAGTGATGGCTAGTCCCATGCAGTTTACACTTTTAAAGGATGAGAAAATAAATCTGACTGATTATATGATTCGGATGGAAGAAATTTTAACATCAAATGACGAGTTATATAAAACTTTAAGTGTTGATGTTTTTTTTATGAGGAAAATTATTCTAGGCAAAAGGAAATATCTGAATATTGCTTATGCCTTATTCTTTTTAGGGTTTGTAGGTGCTATTGGGTTTTTAATTAGTTCGTATATTTAGGACTTTGATTTAATATAAGAAAAATAAAATTATAAATATGATTACCTATTTTTAGGGGATAATTTTAGTAAATGAAAAATATGAAAAAAATTGTTGTTCTTGGTGCAGGGAGAGTAGGAGCTGCTATGGCAATTGACCTTAATAAAAAGTTTAAAGTTGTTTCTGCAGATTATAATCAGGATGCATTGAATCAATTAAGCAAATTTGATAATATTGAAACGGTTAAAGCAGATTTATCAATTTCTGAAAATATAAATAGTATAATTAAAGACTGCGACCTTGTTGTTAATGCTGTTCCAGGATTTATGGGCTATAAAACCTTACAAATAATTATTGAGGCAAAAAAGAATGTTGTTGATATTGCTTTTTTTCCTGAAGATCCGTTTGGTTTAGATAAACTTGCAAAAGAAATGGGTGTGACCGCAGTGGTAGATGCTGGAGTCGCCCCGGGAATGGGGAACGTGATACTTGGCTATCATAATGCACATATGAAAGTTGAAAAATATGAATGCTTAGTTGGCGGACTCCCATTTATTCGGGAGTGGCCCTATGAATACAAAGCAGTGTTTTCACCTATTGATGTAATAGAAGAATATATTAGGCCGGCTCGCTATGTGCAAAATGGGGAAATGGTTATTCGTGAAGCTCTTTCTGATACAGAATTGGTAAATTTCAAAGAAGTAGGCACACTGGAATCCTGGAATTCTGATGGATTAAGAACCTTAATTAAAACAATGGATATTCCTGATATGATTGAGAAAACTTTACGCTATCCTGGTGCGGTTGAATATTTGCGTGTGTTGCGAGAAAGTGGTTTCTTTTCATATAAAGAAGTTGAGGTGAATGGACAAAAAATTCGACCGATTGATTTAACTTCCAAACTACTATTCCCAATATGGCAGCTTAAAGATGGCGAAGAAGATTATACCGTAATGCGAATTATAATTGAAGGAACAGAAAATGGCGTAAGCAAAAAATACCAGTATGATCTATTTGATCGATATGAGAGAGAATCAAAAACCATATCAATGGCCAGAACAACAGGTTATACATGTACTGCTATTACAAATCTTATTTTAGACGGTTTGTATGATAATGCAGGAATCAATCCACCTGAATATGTTGGTGTTTTAGAAGAAAACTTCAATTATGTTAAAAACTACCTTGCTGCCCGAAATGTTATTTATAATGTAAAAATAAACTAAAAAGACACATAAACTCTTATGGACACAAAATAACCAATTCCGAAGAAAACCAGAGGCTAGCTTGGTTTCATTTATTAACATTTCTAGTTGCCGGATACAAGTTACGGGTAAGCAAGAAAACTTCTAACATAAAACCTGTAACTCAAACTTTGTAACCCGAAATCAGCAATAACTTAATTTTCAATGACCATAAATAGAAAACTACTATATACCTATATTGCCATGATTTTGGCAATGTTTTTCTGGGGCTTTTCCTTCATATGGTCAAAAATTTTATTAGACCTGTATAATCCTATAACCATTGTGTTTCTTCGGCTTTTAATTTCAAGCCTGTTTTTGTTTATTGTTGGTTATTTATTTAAAAAGTTAAAACCAATTGCCAAAGAAGATTTTGGCAAATTATTATTGCTTTCGTTTTTTCAGCCATTTCTTTATTTTATTGGCGAAACAATAGGATTGAAATATGTCAGTTCAACAACTGCCTCTGTTTTGATTGCAACAATTCCGCTATTTACACCTATTGTAGCATATTATTTTTTGAAAGAGAAATTTTCCATTTTAAATATAGTTGGGATTCTTATTTCTGTTTTTGGTGTAATATTAGTCCTTTTTAATGATAAATTTGAAATATCAGCTAGTACAAATGGCATTTTATTAATGTCGCTTGCGGTATTTTCAGCCGTGTTCTATTCCGTTTTAACGGTTAATCTGGCTGCAAAATACAATGTATTTAACTTGATAACTTATCAGAATGCGATTGGCCTACTCTATTTTTTACCCTTTTTCCTATATTTTGATTATGATCATTTTATTCAGGTAAAATTCACTTGGGAAATTGCAAAGCCATTGTTCGCATTGGCAATTTTTGCATCATCGTTGGCTTTTATGTTGTTTATATATGGCATTCAAGTACTGGGTATAATTAAAGCAAATACCATTTCAAACATAATCCCCGTTTTTACTGCTGTATTCGCCTGGTATATTCTTGATGAAAAATTAAATTGGGTTAATATTATCGGAATTTTGGTTGTCTTGTCTGGATTGTCACTGTCTCAACTTAATAAAGCAATACATTTAAAAAATATCATTATCTTTCGAAAGATTAATAAAAAAAGATAAAACTTCAACGGCTTAAAATGTACCGAATCAATGTTATATTGTTTTTCATGCTTGTCTTAAACCAATTATTTGGTCAGCTTGGAGGTACGTCAACATTTTCTTTCCTTGAATTAACCAATTCTGCACGTTTAGCCGCATTGGGTGGTAAAAATATTTCAAATCCAGACAAAGACTTGAGTTTTGTTCATGATAATCCTGCATTACTGGATAGCGCCATGTCAAATCATCTGGTTTTGAATTATGTGAACTATTTTGCAGGGATTAATTTTGGCTATGTTTCTTATGCCCGAAAATTTAATAAAGCCGGAATGTTTGCAGTCGGATTAAATTATATAAATTATGGCACTTTTATCAAAGCTGACCCTACCGGGCAAATTACCGGACAGTTTAGTGCTTTTGAACTTGCCTTAAATCTTTTTTGGTCAAAGGTGTTAATCGATAGCACTTTATCCGTTGGTGTAAATTTGAAACCAATTTACTCTCAATTAGAAACTTATAATTCTTTTGGATTAGCTGTAGATGCAGGGCTTACTTATTATGGGCAAAAAGGTTTTAGTGCTGCTTTTGTAATCAGAAATTTAGGTTTACAAATAAAACCTTATACACCTGGAAACTATGAAAAAATACCGCTGAATATTCAGTTAGGGATTACCCAAAAGCTTGAACATGCACCATTTCGTTTTTCTGTATTATATCAATATTTAAATAAATGGGAATTAAGGTATGATAAAAGTGGCAACCCTTCATATTCATCAGGAAACCAATCTAATAATATTTCTAATAATGAGCCAATTACTTTAATTGATAATTTTTTCAGGCATTTTATTTTTGGTGCTGAATTTCTTCCTGCTAAGGGATTTAATGTGCTTTTAGGTTATAATCATCAAAGAAGAAAAGAAATGATGGTGCCTACAAGACCTCTTTTGGTTGGCTTTTCGTGGGGAGTTTTTATTAGAATATCAAAAATAAAATTAAGTTATAGTCAGGCATTTTATCATATCGCAGGAGCATCTAATCATTTTTCATTGAACATGAATATGGGCGATATGTATAAGAAAAAATAGAAAAGGCAGGAATAATAAACTCCTGCCTTTAAAATAAGTTGTTTTTAAATTAGAAACTCCTAATTCTATTCTTCATCTTGTTCAGCTTCGTAAGCTTTCAATAGTATATCCTGAATGTCATGTGATACAGGACTATATTCTGCAAATTTCATAGAAAAAGTTGCCCTACCATTAGTTAAAGAACTAAGTGCAGTTGAATATTTACCCATTTCCGCTAATGGAACTTTAGCCATTATCTTTTCAAAACCTTTTTCACTACTCATTCCTGATATTATAGACCTTCTACCTTGTAAGTCACTCATAACATCACCCATTCTATCAGAAGGAACTAAAACTTCAATATCATAAATTGGTTCTAGTATTTTTGGTCCGGCATTTTTAAATGCTTCAGAAAATGCCTTAGCGCCAGCTAATTTAAATGAAATTTCATTTGAATCAACCGGGTGCATTTTCCCATCATAAACATAAACACAAATATCCCTGGCGTAAGATCCAGTTAATGGACCTTCCTCCATTTTTTCCATAATACCTTTTAATATGGCAGGTAAAAAGCGAGTATCAATAACGCCACCTACTATACAATTGTAGAAAACAAGTTTACCACCCCATTCTAGTGGATGTTCTTCCTTACCTCTGATGTTGATTTTTTGTTCTTTATCACCAAATTTAAACATTTTTGGATCAGTCATTCCCTCTACAAAAGGTTCAATAATTAAATATACCTCGCCAAACTGGCCGGAACCACCTGACTGTTTTTTATGTCGGAAATCAGCTTGCGCCTTTTTAGTAATCGTTTCCCTGTATGGGATTTTAGGCGCAAAAAATTCAGTGGCAATTTTGTGTATTTTATCTAAATGCCATTTGACTGTATTTAAGTGGAATTCACCTTGTCCATGAAGGATTAACTGTTTAAGTTCTTTCGAATATTCTAAAATAACTGTAGGGTCTTCTTCATGCATACGGTGTAATACTTCACCTAATTTCTCATCATCCGATTCATTCAATACTTTTATTGCAGTTCTGAACTTAGGTTCTGGAAACTCCATTGCTGGATAAGCCCAATCATAACCTTTTTCATTTAAGGTATGGTTGGTCTTAGTATCTTTTAGTTTAACTGTAGCACCAATGTCACCTGCAACAAGTTTGTCAACTTTATTTCTGTTTTTACCGGCAACAACAAATAGTTGCGATAACCTTTCTTTAGATTGTTTTACAGTATTTATTAAATCCATTCCCTCTTCAACCGTACCTGACATCACTTTAAAATAAAGTACTTCCCCTAAATGAGGTTCGATCATATTTTTAAAGATAAATATTGAAGTAGCTCCGGAAGCATCACATTGAACTTCTTTTCCATCTTTATCAGTAGGACAAGGCATTTGATTTGGAGTTGGGGCAACATTACCCAGGAATTCCATCAATCTTCGTACACCCATATTTTTCTTTGCCGAAACACAAAAAACAGGGAATAGTTCACGGTTTATGATACCTGTTCGCATACCTGCTCGCATTTCATCTTCAGTTAAGCTTTCTTTTTCAAAGAAAATTTCCATGAGATTTTCATCATTTTCTGCTGCTGCTTCAACCAATTCGTTGTGTAATTCTGTTGCTTTTTCCATTTCTGATTCGGGAATATCAACAATCTCTGGTTTCCCCCCTTCAGAACCCCATTTGTACATTTTCATCAGCAATACATCAACAACAGCATTAAAGTCATTTCCCGGATTTATTGGATATTGAACTAGAACCACCTTATTTCCAAATGACTGCTTTGTTTCTTCTAAAGTTTTTTCAAAATTTGCACTATCACTATCAAGTTGGTTGATCACAAATACAACCGGCTTTTTAAGGCTTTCCGTGTAGCGCCAGATAATTTCGGTTCCTGTTTCAACTCCATTTTGCGCATTTAATAGCATTAACCCTGTGTCTGTTACATGCAGTGCTGAAATAACACCACCAATAAAATCATCAGCACCTGGAGTGTCAATAATATTTATTTTTTTACCCAACCATTCTGTATGTAAAACAGTTGAGAAAACTGAACTCTCGCGGTCATGTTCTATTTCGTGATAATCAGAAACGGTGTTTTTCTGATCGACTTCTCCTCTTCTGTTAATAACCCCACCTTCAAATAACATTGATTCTGCCAATGTCGTTTTACCTAATCCGGCATTACCCAATAAGGATAAATTCCGGATCTCATCTGTTTGATATATTTTCATTTTATAGGCTTTAATATGTTAATTATACATTATGTTTTTACTAAAGTCGGTCAAAATTAATAATTTTTTGTAAAACTGCAACAGTTAAACAATAAGCCTTTTCTTTTGCATTGGTTTTCTTGTAATGCATTATATTAATATATACCAGTATTTGCACGAAATCTCAGTATCAAATAAAAAACATCAAGATTAAGGCTTTTGCAGTGTTGAAAATCAGGACTTTACTAATGTAAATGGCTCAGGTTTAAATATTCTGTGATACTAATTTTTCTTTATTTTGCATTAAATATCAAGTAATTAGCCCTTCGACTCTGCTCAGGCTTAAAAATTAGTAACTGGTAATTAAAAATGAATATCGATTTTATTTAATTACTAATTACAAGTATACTAGTTACTTGCTAAATATGAGCAGTGCGGATTATTAAAATATCCCAGACAATCTAAACTAGAGCGATGTAAATTAATTGTTCTGAGCTAGTCCATGTAACTATTTTTAAACAAGAGTAACGAAACCTTTAGCTCACAGCCTGCCCCAACTTATATAGAGGAACACCAGTTAAATAATATAATGTTAGTGAGTAATTATTGGTATCTTCTTACTGAGGCTATATAAGGGGTTTTATGGTTGAGTTTAGATATATTACTTGCTTGACCAGAAGATTCAATCTGCTTAAGAACACAAAAGAAAAACTCTTATCTAATATAAGTAAGGTGTATATGATAAAGAAATTCTTTTTTTATCTCAAAAATGAAGGGTTTTGGTTGTAGTTTGAAATAAAAGAAACTTTATTCATTAACCCATCTGTATTTTTCTTCGAAATAGCTCATAATTATTAGCCTATTCAGTTTTAATATTTTTATTTGCTCTACTTTCTTTTGCTGAATAAAAAAATATTTCTATTTTTGCAGCCGCTTTTAGAAAAGTATGTCAAAATAATGTCTGTAAATCACTATGTTTAAGCCATTTAAAATAGTTATCTTCAAGCGCAAAAATTTATTTCTAAAAACTTTAATCATTTTGTTGTTTTAAATAAAATAAATTTTACCTTTGCAGACCAATTTTAAGGAATAAATTTAACAAAATATATTGTCTTTATGCCTACAATACAGCAATTAGTAAGAAAAGGGAGATCAAGATTAGTAGATAAAAGTAAGGCTCCAGCATTAGATAATTGTCCTCAAAGAAGGGGGGTATGTGTCAGGGTTTATACAACTACACCAAAAAAACCAAATTCAGCAATGAGAAAAGTTGCCAGGGTTAGGTTAACAAATGGTAAAGAAGTAAATGCATATATTCCTGGAGAAGGTCATAATCTACAGGAACACTCTATCGTATTGATACGAGGTGGAAGGGTTAAAGACCTACCTGGTGTAAGATATCATATCGTTCGTGGAGCTTTGGATACTTCTGGAGTTGAAGGAAGAACCCAAAGACGTTCAAAATATGGAACTAAAAAACCAAAAAAATAGTTGAATCATTGATTTATAAGAGATGAGAAAAAGAAAACCAAAAAAGAGGATATTATTACCGGATCCAAAATTTAACGATACACTGGTAACTAGGTTCGTCAATGATTTAATGATTTCTGGTAAAAAGAATGTGTCATATAAAATATTTTATGATGCTTTAGATATTGTTACAGAGAAAAATCCTAATAAGGAAAAAACGCCTTTAGAAGTTTGGAAGAAGGCATTAGAAAATATCACTCCAGGGGTTGAAGTAAAAAGCCGAAGGGTTGGTGGTGCAACTTTTCAGGTTCCAATGGAAATAAGACCTGAAAGAAAAGAATCAATAAGTATTAAATATTTGATTCTTTTTGCACGTAAAAGAAGTGGCCGTTCAATGGCTGATAAATTAGCTGCTGAAATTATTGCTGCTTACAACGAAGAAGGCGGAGCATTCAAGAAAAAAGAAGATACACATAGAATGGCTGAAGCAAATAAAGCTTTTGCATATTTCAGGTTTTAAATTAGGAGTAGAGGAAATACGAAGATGAAACAGGATTTAAAATATACAAGGAACATAGGTATTATGGCTCATATTGATGCTGGTAAGACTACGACTACTGAGCGTATTCTTTTTTATACCGGGATCACTCATAAAATTGGGGAGGTACATGATGGAGCTGCAACTATGGACTGGATGGTGCAAGAGCAGGAGAGAGGTATCACAATTACTTCTGCCGCTACTACTACTTTTTGGAAATACAGAGACGAAGATTATAAGATAAATATAATTGATACTCCCGGACACGTTGATTTTACTGTTGAAGTGGAGCGTTCATTAAGAGTATTAGATGGTGCAGTTGCTGTTTTCTGTGCAGTTGGTGGTGTAGAGCCTCAATCAGAGACAGTTTGGAGACAAGCTGACAAATACAAAGTGCCAAGAATTGCTTTTGTTAACAAGATGGACCGAACAGGTGCCGATTATTTTGATGTAGTTAATCAAATTAAGGAAAAACTAGGCGCAAATCCGGTACCACTTCAAATACCAATTGGTTCAGAAGAAAATTTTAGAGGAGTAATTGACCTTATAGAACGTAAGGCTATTATTTGGAAAGAAGATGAAGAAATGGGAATGAAGTATGAATATACTGATATCCCAGAAGATTTATTAGAAACTGTTGAGGAATGGCGTGAAAAATTGGTTGAAGCTGTTGCCGAATCAGATGATGAATTTTTAGAGCGCTTTTTTGAAGATCGTGAATCAATTACTGAAGAAGAGTTCATGGCCGTAATCCGTAAAGCGGTTATAGATATGAAAATTGTTCCTGTATTTGCAGGTTCTGCCTTTAAAAATAAAGGTGTTCAACGTTTACTTGATGGAATTGTGGCTATATTACCTAGTCCGCTAGATATTGAGGCTATTGAGGGAATTAACCCTAAAAATGATGAGCCTATTAAAAGAGAGCCTTCCTCAGATCAACCATTATCTGCATTAGCATTTAAAATTACTACCGATCCATTTGTTGGTAGATTAGCATATGTAAGGGTATATTCCGGAGTGTTAAAAGCCGGGTCATATGTGTATAACCCAAGAACTAGAAAAAGAGAAAGAATCTCTCGTCTTTACCAGATGCATGCTAATAAGCAGAATCCAAAAGATGAAATTAGCGCAGGTGATATTTGTTCTGCCGTTGGCTTTAAAAATATCCATACAGGTGATACAATTTGTGACGAAAACAAACAAATTGTTTTAGAATCAATGACATTTCCTGATCCTGTTATTAGTATTGCGATTGAACCTAAAACTCAAAAAGATCTTGATAAACTCGGAAATGGTTTAAATAAACTTTCTGAAGAAGATCCTACTTTTCAGGTGAAAACTGATGAAAATTCCGGCCAAACCATAATTAGTGGCATGGGGGAACTCCATTTGGAAATTTTGATTGATCGTTTAAAACGTGAATTTAAAGTTGAATGTAATCAAGGTGCACCACAGGTTGCATATAAAGAAGCATTAACTAGACTTGTAGAACACAGGGAAGTATTTAAAAAGCAAACTGGTGGACGTGGTAAGTTTGCAGATATTATCGTGAAAATATCAGCAGTTGATGAAGGTCAGGAAGGACTTCAGTTTATTAACTCTGTCAAAGGAGGAAGAATTCCAAGAGAATTTATACCTTCTGTAGAAAAAGGCTTCAAGGATGCAATGAGTAATGGACCATTGGCAGGATATCCTATTGATAGTATGAAAGTTGAATTATTAGATGGTTCATTTCATCCGGTGGATTCCGATCAATTATCTTTTGAATTGGCTGCTAAACTAGCGTTTAGAAATGCTGCTTCAAAAGCAAAACCAGTACTTCTTGAACCAATTATGGCTGCTGAAGTTGTAACACCAGAAGAATATATGGGTGATATTATTGGTGACTTTAACAAAAGACGTGGCAAAATTGAAGGAATGGAATCAAAAGGAAATGCGAGAGTTGTAAAAGCATTGGTTCCTTTAGCAGAAAAATTTGGATATGTAACTGTTTTAAGAACAATATCTTCAGGTAGAGCAACTTCTTCAATGGAGTTTTCTCACTATGAAGCTGTTCCTGATAGTATTTCCAAAGAGGTTATTGAAAAAAATATGGGTAAATCTGAATAATAATTTTATTTATGAGTCAAAAGATTCGCATTAAGTTAAAGTCATACGATCACAATTTGGTAGACAATTCTGCTGAAAAAATCGTTAAAACAGTAAAACAGACAGGTGCTGTTGTAAGTGGTCCAATTCCTCTTCCTACACATAAAAGAATATTTACTGTGTTAAGATCGACTTTTGTAAATAAAAAATCGCGTGAACAATTTCAATTATCATCTTTTAAAAGATTAATTGATATTTACAGCTCAACTCCGAAAACAATTGATGCTCTGATGAAATTAGAGTTACCGAGTGGTGTTGAGGTAGAAATTAAAGTTTAAGAAAAAAATCATAAAAAATGCCTGGACTAATAGGAAAAAAAATCGGAATGACATCCGTTTTCAGTGCCGAGGGAAAAAATATTCCATGCACTGTTTTAGAAGTTGGACCTTGCGTTGTTACTCAAATTAAAAAAGAGGAAACTGACGGGTACAATTCAATACAAATTGCTTATGATGATAAAAAGGAAAAGCGAACTACAAAAGCTGAGCTTGGACATTTTAAAAAAGCAAAAACAACTCCAAAGCAAAAGGTAATTGAGCTAAAGGGTTTTGTCAAAAACTGGAAAATCGGTGATGTTATTACTGTCGATTATTTCAATGATGATACCTGGCTTGATGTCAGTGGAATTAGTAAAGGGAAAGGATTCCAGGGAGTTGTGAAACGTTATAATTTTAAAGGTGTAGGTGATGCAACTCACGGTCAGCATAACAGGCTTAGAGCACCTGGTTCATTAGGCGCCTCTTCATATCCATCTCGTGTTTTTAAAGGTATGAGAATGGGTGGAAGAATGGGTGGTCAAAAGACGAAGATTCTGAATTTAAGGGTTGTGAAAATTATTCCTGAAAATAACTTACTATTACTAAAGGGTTCCGTTCCGGGACCGAAAGGTTCATATTTAATTATTGAGAAATAATGGAACTTAAAGTTTATAATATAAAAGGCGAGGATACCGGAAGAAAGGTAAACTTAGACGAGACGATTTTTGGTATTGAACCAAATGACCATTCTATTTACTTAGATGTAAAACAGTATCGGGCAAATAATCGTCAGGGAACACATAAAGCGAAAGAGCGAGCTGATATTAAAGGTAGTACCCGAAAGATTAAAAAGCAAAAGGGTACCGGTTCAGCAAGAGCGGGTAGCATAAAGAACCCATTATTTAGAGGTGGTGGACGAGTTTTTGGTCCCAGACCAAAAGACTATAGTTTTAAATTAAATAAAAAGCTAAAAAAGCTGGCAAGAAAATCTGCATTGACCTATAAAGCTCAAGAAAACGGATTATATATTGTTGAAGATTTTAGTTTTGATAAGCCAAAAACCAGTGAATTCAAGGCTTTTGAAAATAATTTAAAAATTGCTGATAAAAAGTCAATTTTAGTTTTATCAGAACCAAATAAAAACCTATATTTGTCCTCCCGAAATTTACAGGGTTCAAAGGCAATAACAGTTTCTGAATTAACAACTTATGACATCTTAGACGCAAAAGCATTGGTATTTGTGGAGAGTTCTATTGATGTTCTTGAAAAAATGTTTTAACGATGGATATTTTGCAAAAACCGATCATTACGGAGAAAATGACGATTCAAGGGGAAAAACTGAATCGGTTTGGATTTATTGTCGCTGAAAGTGCAAATAAAATTCAGATTAAAAAAGCTGTTGAAGAATTATATAATGTAACTGTTGAATCGGTTAATACAATGCGTTATGCAGGTAAGTCTAAATCAAGACATACTAAAACCGGTGTTCAAAAAGGAAAAACAAGTTCTTTTAAGAAAGCGATAGTTACTTTGAAAGAAGGAGATACTATAGATTTTTATAGCAATATTTAGAAAAGATGGCTGTACGAAAAATAAAACCAACAACACCAGGACAAAGAAGCAAAGTTGCTAGTTCATTTGAGGAAATTACAACAAATTCTCCTGAAAAGTCGCTGTTAGGATTGAAAAAAAGATCTGGCGGACGTAACAATACAGGAAAAATGACTGTTCGTAATATTGGTGGCGGACATAAAAAGAGATATAGAGTTATTGATTTTATGAGAAACAAGGATGGAGTTCCTGGTAATATAAAATCGGTAGAATATGATCCAAACAGATCTGCCAGAATTGCATTGGTTTATTATGCAGATGGTGAGAAAAGATATATAATTGCTCCAAATGGTTTGGAAGTTGGCCAGGATATTATGTCAGGAAAAAATGTTGCCCCGGAAATTGGGAACACATTATTCCTTTCAGAAATACCTTTGGGAACTGTTATTCATAATATTGAATTGGAGCCAAATAAAGGTGCAGTATTGACAAGAAGTGCTGGTTCATATGCACAGTTGACCTCTAGGGATGGTAAATATGCAATTGTTAAATTACCTTCTGGCGAATCACGTATGATTTTGGTAACTTGCAGAGCTACAATTGGTTCAGTTTCAAATTCTGATCATGCATTAGAAAGATCAGGAAAAGCAGGTCGAAGTCGATGGTTAGGTCGTAGACCTAGAGTACGTGGTGTGGCAATGAATCCGGTTGATCATCCAATGGGTGGTGGTGAAGGAAAATCATCTGGTGGACAGCCTAGATCTAGAACAGGTTTGCTTGCAAAAGGTTTCAAAACCCGTTCCAAGAAAAAAGCATCAAATAGATATATAGTAGAAAGAAGAAAAAAATAATCGTTACATATTCATAATCTTATGAGTCGTTCATTAAAAAAAGGTCCTTTTATTAACTACAAACTGGAAAAGAAAGTTTTTGCCATGATAGATTCAGGCAAAAAAGCAGTAATTAAAACATGGGCTAGGAGTTCAATGATTTCACCAGATTTTGTCGGACAAACTATTGCAGTTCATAACGGAAATAAATTTATTCCGATTTATATAACTGAAAATATGGTAGGACATAAATTGGGAGAATTTGCGCCTACAAGAACATATAGGGGTCATGCTGGAAATAAACGTTAAACGTAAGGATCAAAAGATAATTAAAAATGGGAGCTAGAAAACGAAATCGGGCTGAAGCGATTAAGGAGGCAAAAAAGACAAAATACTATGCTGTTTTGAAAAATTGCCCAACTTCACCAAGGAAAATGCGCCTGGTGGCTGATTTAATTCGTGGTGTTGAAGTGAAACATGCCCTTGATATATTGAAATTTAATCCTAAGGAAGCATCTAAAAGACTTGAAAAACTTCTTCTTTCGGCTATTGCTAATTGGGAAAGTAAAAACGAAGGTGTAAGGATGGAAGAATCAGGTCTTTTCGTTAAAGAAATATTTGTTGATTCGGCAAGACAACTTAAAAGACTTAGACCGGCACCACAAGGTAGAGCTCACAGAATTAGGAAAAGATCAAATCATGTAACTGTTGTTTTAGAAAGCAATCAAACAAAATAATAAATGGGACAAAAGATTAATCCAATAAGTAATAGGTTAGGAATCATAAAAGGATGGGATTCCAATTGGTACGGTGGAAAGAATTATTCTGTTAAATTAGTGGAAGATACTAAAATCAGAAAATATCTTAATGTCCGTTTGGCTAAAGCAAATGTTGCAAAAATTGTTATAGAGCGAACACTAAAGCTTATTACAGTAACTGTTCATACTTCACGACCGGGTATTATTATTGGTAAGAGTGGTGCTGAGGTTGATAAATTAAGGGAAGAACTTAAAAAAATTACGAAAAAGGAAGTCCAGATAAATATTTTTGAAATCAGACGCCCTGAGCTTAATGCTACTTTAGTTGGTAACAATATTGCTCGTCAGGTAGAAGGTAAAATTGCTTATCGAAGAGCTGTTAAAATGGCCATTGCTGCTACTATGAGAATGGGTGCAGGAGGAATAAAAGTTTTAGTTTCTGGTCGTTTAAATGGAGCTGAAATGGCTCGTTCTGAGACATATAAGGAAGGACGAATACCTTTGCATACTTTTAGGGCAGATATTGATTATTGTTTGTCAGAAGCTCTAACGAAAGTTGGTTTGATAGGTATAAAGGTATGGATTTTTGATAAAGAAGTATATGGTAAGCGTGATCTGTCACCAAACTTCGGATTAAAAAATCAAAGACAAAAAAGCTTTAAAAAGCGTAGAAAATAATATAGAGATATACAATCATGTTACAACCAAAGAAATTAAAATATAGAAAGCATCAAAAGGGCAGAATGAAAGGCAATGCCCAAAGAGGTAATCTGCTTTCATTTGGATCTTTTGGAATAAAGGCTTTAGAAACTACTTGGATAAGTGCCAGGCAAATTGAGGCTGCTCGACAAGCAGTAACAAGACATATGAAAAGGGAAGGGCAGCTTTGGATTAGAATATTTCCGGATAAACCTTTAACTAAAAAGCCGGCTGAAGTTCGAATGGGAAAAGGTAAAGGCGCACCGGAATCATGGGTTGCCAGGGTTACCCCAGGAAGAGTACTTTTTGAAGCAGAAGGTGTTCCCTATGAAATTGCCAAAGAAGCTTTAAGGTTAGCTGCACAAAAATTGCCTATTTCTACAAAATTTATTGTTAGGCATGATTATGATGAATCTTTAACTGGTGAATGATGATCTTGTTCTTATAACAGGAAAGGTTCCTTCTGACAGTTGCAAGTTGTAAAAAATAAATAGATGAAAAATTCAGAGATAAGAGAATTAACAACAAAAGAGCTCATTGAAAAGATTGAAGATGAGAAAGCGCTTTTCGCGCGGATGAAATTAAATCACGCAATATCACCTTTGGACAATCCAAATAAATTGACAGAAGGTAGACGTATAGTGGCTAAGCTTAAAACTGAATTAAGAAAAAGAGAATTAACTGAAAATCAGGAATAGATTAAGCATCATGGAAAAAAGAAATCTACGGAAAGAACGTATTGGTTTGGTTGTCAGTAATAAAATGGATAAGTCCATTGTTGTGATGGTCAATAGGAAAGTAAAGCATCCTATATATGGAAAATACATCAATAAGTCAAATAAATTCATGGCACATGATGAAAAAAATGACTCCAATATTGGTGATACAGTAAAAATAATGGAAACCCGGCATCTTAGTAAGAATAAGAGCTGGAGACTTGTTGAAATAATTGAAAGAGCTAAATAATTATGGTACAGCAGGAATCAAGATTGGGAGTGGCTGATAATAGTGGCGCAAAAGAGGTACTTGTAATACGGGTATTGGGTGGCACAAAAAAAAGATATGCCAGTATTGGAGATAAAGTTGTTGTTACTGTAAAAAGTGCAATTCCTTCAGGCGAAATTAAAAAGGGTATTGTTTCTACCGCCGTTGTAGTTAGAACCAAAAAGGAAATAAGACGTCAGGATGGCTCTTATATTCGATTTGATGATAATGCGGTTGTATTATTGAATACTGCGGGTGAAATGAGGGGAACAAGGATTTTTGGTCCTGTTGCTCGTGAGTTAAGAGCAACTCATATGAAAATTATATCATTAGCACCTGAAGTACTTTAATTTTAAAAATAACGTAAATGCAAAGGAAATTACATATAAAGAAGGGTGATACGGTATTTGTTAATGCCGGTGATTACAAGGGCCAAAAAGGTAGAGTTTTAGAAATTATTAGAGCTGACTATAAAGCTATTGTAGAAGGTGTAAACATGGTTTCTAGACATACAAAACCTAATAGCGAAACTCCAGAGGGTGGGATTGTAAAAAAAGAGGCACCTGTGCATATTTCTAACCTTATGATTGTTGACCCTTCAACTGGAGAGGCATCACGAGTGGGTAGAAGAAAAAATGATAATAATAAATTAGTGCGATACGCAAAAAAATCTAAAGAGGAGATTAAGTAATGGACTTTACGCCTAATCTTAAAAAGAAGTACACGGATGAAATTATGCCAAATTTGAAAAAAGAATTTGGGTATAAGAGTATTATGCAGATACCAAAACTTGAAAAAATTATTATAAATCAAGGTGTTGGTCAGGCTGTTGCCGATAAAAGGTTATTAGATGTTGCTGTTAAGGAAATTTCTGATATAGCCGGTCAAAAAGCGGTTACAACCTTATCTAAAAAGGATATATCTAATTTTAAATTACGTAAAAAAATGCCAATTGGTGTTAAAGTTACTTTACGTAAAAACAGGATGTATGAATTCTTGGAAAGGTTAATTGCTGTTTCTATTCCCAGGGTTCGTGACTTTAGGGGAATAAG
>Ga0164315_10000419_pt1 | contig 29446 bp, 28 predicted proteins | sample GuaBasSedimGuay6_FD_113737 | JGI IMG/M metagenome (GOLD analysis project Ga0164315, IMG submission 113737) | Subseafloor sediment microbial communities from Guaymas Basin, Gulf of California, Mexico - Guay6, Core 4569-2, 0-3 cm | ecosystem: Environmental > Aquatic > Marine > Hydrothermal vents... | reverse complement strand
CGTGTGGTTCTGGCACCGCATTGATGTGAACGGGTTTGTAGTCCAGGTGGTAGTGGCTGAAGGTGTGGCGTTGTTGTTGATCCACTCTATAGTGCCTGATCGCAAAACCTAGCTGCTGGCAGGTAGTTGCAATAGCGGCTTCATCAGTACATTCAGGAAAACACCAAAGGCCTCCCCACAGCCCCGTTGGCGGGCGTAGTTGTAGAAGTACCTGGCCCTGTGAATTAACCATGATTAAAAAGTAGGTGGTGCGCACGGGCAGTGTTTTGCGGGGTTTGCTCGTTGGATACTGATCGGTTACTGCGGCGGTATGAGCCTGGCACTTAACTTGCAGTGGGCAGGCTAGACAATTTGGTTTGCTGCGTGTGCACAGTGTGGCGCCGAGATCCATTATCGCCTGGGTGTAATCCGCACTGCGATCCGTGGGTGTGGATGTTTCGGCTACCTGCCAGAGCTTTTTCTGCACAGCGCTTTGTCCGGGCCAGCCTTTAATTCTGTGGTAGCGCGTTAAAACCCGTTTTACGTTGCCGTCGAGTATCGGCGTGGCCTGGTCGAATGCAATGGCGCATATAGCTCCGGCTGTTGAGCGGCCTATGCCAGGAAGTTGCTCAAGCGCGACATTGTCACGAGGGAATTCGCCGTTAAAATCTTTACAAACGATGTTTGCGGTTTTATGAAGGTTGCGACCGCGCGCATAGTATCCGAGCCCTGTCCAGAGGTGAAGTACCTCATCCAGTGATGCGTCGGCAAGTGCGGTGATATTTGGGAATCTGTCTTCAAATCGCCTGAAATAAGGAATAACCGTATTTACCTGAGTTTGCTGGAGCATTATTTCGGAAACCCAGATACGGTACGGGGTGATGTTCTGTCGCCAGGGCAGATCAGTGCGCCCACAGGTGTCGTACCAGTTGAGGACCTGGCAGGCAAAGCTGGCCTGGTTGCTCATTGACTAATCCCTTTAGCGGTTAAACAGGCCTTTCAGCAGGCCTTCAAGGGCCTCGACACTTTCGTCATCGAGACCGGTTTCTTTTTTGATTTTGTCGAGCAGGGTGGCCTCCATTAGTTGTTTTATCGTATCGCCGTCAGGGCCGCAGCTTTTTACTCCGGCATTGGCGAAACTGTCTTTGCAGCGAATGGATATATCTTTACCGCGAATCTTTTTGCTTTCCACGACACAACCGTTTTCACTGGTTCGCTCGCCATTGAGCCGGGTAATGGCCAGTATATTGAAAGTTGATTTGCGGGTGTCCACCACACCACTGCCGCGCAGCGACAGGTTGCCAAGTCCCGTGGTGTAGGAGTCGAGAAAAAGTTGGTGCCCCTTAAGATTGAAGCTGGCATCCAGGTCAGTCAGTTGTGTACCGGTCGGCCATTGTTGTATGGGTTCGATTTTTTCCACCAGGGCGGCAATATCGCAATAAGCTTGCTCAATATTAACCGTGGCGATCGACGGTTGGGTTATTTGTAGCTGACCTGCGCCGGTGAGGTTGCTGTTTAGTTCGCCTACAGTAAGGCCATGACTGGCACCGTGCATATTCATGTTGAGAATGCCGTTGACATCAGCCCCGCTGTTAAATGCGGTAGCGGCCTGCTGTAGCGAGATACCGTTGAGTTGTTGCTTGAAAGTTAATGTTGATGAATGTGGTCCGAGATTGATGCTGGCGGTGGTAAGCAGCGTGCCGCCAAAAGTGCTGGCCGATAATTTGGTAAGTTCCACGGTGGAATCGTGAATACGTGATAGTAATTGCACGTTGTTGAGGTCGACACTATTAACAGTCAGGCCTTCAAGTTTGATATCGATGGCACCACTGCCACCCTCTAGCCAGGCCAGGGGTGCCAACAACGGCACAAAGACAGCGTTGGGTGTTGTTTCGCCTTTGGCGGCTTCTTCGGCACCTGTCTTGTCTGATTTGTCCGAACTTTTTTTATCACTATCACCATCTCTGTCAACACTAGTGTAATGGTTTAAATCGAGCTGGGTGCCCTCTAGTTGCAGGTTGAGGATTTTGGGTGCATTCAAATTTAGGCTGGCGGTGCCGTGAGTTGAAAAATCATCCAGGCTTAGCGATAAATCCTTAAATGTAACTGCCTGCGTAGATCCATTCATGCGGGAGTCTAAAGAGAAGCGCTGTAAGGCAGTGTCGGGCAGCGAAATACTTACGCCCCAGTCAGTCAATGTTTTGTGCAGGTTCATAGCTGGTATGGAGATTTGCGCATCCCACTGTAAATTGTCATGGATGTTGATTGCCTTGAGTGTTGCCTCGGCTCTTAGCTCGCTGCTGGTGATGATCAGGGTTGGTACTTGCAAAGAGCCTGCTGTGCCGTTGATTTGAACTTCGAAGCTAGCTTCAAGCTCGGGTTTGTCAGCCTGGGTCAATTTCAGCAAGGCCTTGCTGGCATCAAACTGTTGACTGGTTTGGTCGACGGAAACATCGGCCTGCAAAGATACTTGCAGCGTGTCGGGCAGCACGGGATGGCGAGTGTTGAAGGATGTCTCCAGGGCGAAAGGCTTACCAGTCAGATTCAGTCCTGTCATAGACAGGGTGAAATCCTCTAATACAGCGCTGGAGTTTGTATCGCTGTGTATTTTACCAGGCAAGGTAATGCGGCTATTGCTGATCTCAAAGCGCTCGATAGCCAGTGAAAACTTGTGTGCGGTATTCTCTGTATCAGCACTAGCATCTGGCTCTACCCCGGCAGTTCCAGCTGCAGCCGGTGCAGTGGCAGCCGCAACAGCTTGCTGCTGGTTTTTAATGTTGATGTTGGCGTCATCGATGTGTATGGATTCCACTGCGATATGTCGACCCAGGAGAGCCTTCCAGTCCAGGTTTAAGCGAGCGCTTTTGAAAGTGGTATCCGGGATGGCCTGGGTAATCCCAGCAATGTGTGTCTCGCCCACCTGGATTGCCAGAGTCGGAAATAATTGCCAGTCCAGGTCGCCGGTGATATCGACGGCCACGCCCTGTTGCTCGGCCAGTCGTTTGATGTCCTGTTTGTAACTGTTGGGGTCGATGCCTATGGTGATGTAGGCGAGCGCGGCCATCACCAGAATTACCAGTAGTGCAATTGTGCCGCCAACCCATTTTAGTAACTTCATATTTCTTCCCATAATGACAACTGGCGGGCTTATTGACGCCCCCGTATAATAGCGCGCTCTCGCAGCTGAGCCCGATGCTTGAATGCGGATTCGATTTAGTTAAGAACGGAGAATATCATGGCCGTGCGCAAGGCGACGGTTAGTCGCGATACGCTGGAAACGCAGATCACCGTTACTGTGAATCTTGATGGTACTGGTGAAGCAGAATTCGATACCGGAGTGCCATTTCTTGAGCATATGCTTGATCAGATTGCACGGCACGGGCTGGTCGATTTGTCCATTAAGGCGCAGGGTGATAATCACATAGACGACCACCACACGGTGGAGGATATAGGCATCACTTTGGGTCAGGCCATTAGCCAGGCGCTGGGCGATAAAAAAGGCATATATCGCTACGGCCATGCCTATGTGCCTCTCGACGAAGCACTTTCGCGTGTGGTGATTGATTTTTCTGGCCGGCCGGGGCTAGTGAGTAATGTGACGTTTACCCGCGACCTGGTGGGTAAATTCGACGTCGACCTGGTATTCGAATTCTTCCAGGGTTTTGTAAACCATGCGGGAGTGACATTACATATCGATAACCTCCGTGGCGATAACACCCACCATCAGGTGGAGACTATCTTCAAGGCTTTTGGCCGGGCATTACGTATGGCGATTGCGAGCGATGAACGCATGGGTAATGTAACACCTTCGACCAAGGGTTCTCTGTGAGAGTGTCTTTGCTGCCATTTTGTGGCTAGCTTCCTGCTGTTGATGGCTTTTTCTGTCGAAGACTCTCTTTGTTGAAGACTCTTTTTGTTGACGAGGCCTCTTGCGGCGACTCTGATTGTTCGTAGGGGCGAACTTAAATAGCGGTGATTTGAAGTTTATGAGTGATTTTCGCAATCGTATAGCTGTTCTTGATTATGGCATGGGCAATCTTCATTCGGCGGCCAAAGCTCTCGAGCATGTCGCGCCGGATTGTCATGTTATTGTGACTTCAGACCCCATGGAGGTGGAGCGTGCGGACCGGGTAGTGTTTCCTGGTGTAGGTGCGATTCGGGATTGTATGGCAGAAATTCGGCGAGTCGGCTTTGACCATGCAATCACAAAAGCGGTTACTGAAAAGCCGGTGTTGGCAATTTGTGTTGGTATGCAGGCGTTGATGACGCGCAGTGAAGAAAACAATGGTGTTAACTGCCTGGGTCTACTGCCCGGCGAGGTGCGTCATTTTGGTGCTGATATAAAAGGTCAGGATGGGGAGCGTCTCAAGGTACCGCACATGGGCTGGAACCGGGTGCAGCAAATGTTTGACCATCCCCTGTGGCAGGGAATAGAGCAGGGCACACGATTTTATTTTGTACACAGCTACTACGTCGATATGGTCGATCAGTCACTGGTAGCGGGCAGTTGCGAATATGGTCAACGATTTGCAGCGGCGCTCTCTCTGGGCAATCTGTTTGCTGTCCAGTTTCACCCGGAGAAAAGCCATACAGCTGGTTTGCAGTTGCTGCGCAATTTTGTTGAGTGGGATGGCGTTGATTAGATGTTTAGCACACATTTGCTGATAAAATAAGCATATAGATTAATAGGTTATAGGTATTATTTGATGTTAATTATTCCTGCAATTGACCTTAAAGATGGTCAGTGTGTACGGCTTAGACAGGGCCGAATGGAGGACAGTACCAGTTTTTCTGATGATCCCGTTGCCATGGCCGGGCGTTGGGTAGAGAAGGGTGCCCGACGTTTACATCTGGTTGATCTCAATGGTGCATTTGCGGGAGAGCCGGTAAACGGTGAGGTAGTTAAAGCTATTGCCGCAAAATACCCGGACCTGCCGATACAGATTGGTGGCGGTATACGGACTGCCGAAACCATTAGTGCTTACCTGGATGCCGGTGTGGACTATGTGATCATCGGTACCAAAGCGGTACAGGAGCCAGACTTCGTCACGGCAATGTGCAAAGCCTTTCCCGGTCATATTATCGTTGGTATTGACGCCAAAGCCGGGCAGGTGGCAACTGATGGTTGGGCAGAAGTGTCCAGTGTCAAAGCGATTGACCTGGCTCGTCGCTTTGAGCGCGATGGTGTCAGTGCAATTGTGTACACGGATATTGAGCGTGACGGCATGATGCAGGGTGTTAATGTCGAGGCCACTGTAGCGATAGCCAAAGCTTCGCCCATCCCGGTGATCGCCTCGGGGGGTATCACTAATATGGATGATATCCATCGGCTGCAAGCCGTCGCTCAGGAGGGCATACTCGGTGCCATTACCGGGCGTGCAATTTACGAGGGCACATTGGACGTACGTGAGGCGCAGGCTTTTTGTGATCAGGCTGGTTAGCCCTGGAGTTAGTTAGCCCTGGAGTTAGTTAGGCCGGTTATTTCTTAGTGCTCAAATAATCAGGCCTGCTGTAACCATGTTCAAAAATGTTCAGCCAGTTCCTTTTATTGCACCTTTAAGGTGTAATCCAGCAATGTCTTCTGCAGAATAGCCCCACTCAGTCAGGATCTCATCGGTATGCTCACCACGCTGTGCAGGAGGTCTGGTGATGCCGCCGGGGGTAGCGCTGAATCTGGGTGCGGGCGCCGGTTGGACGACACCGTCTACTTCAACGAAGGCCTCGCGCGCTTTATTGTGGGGGTGCTGCGGCGCTTCAGCGAAGCGCAGCACAGGTGCGAAGCAGATATCACTTTGTTGTAACAGATCACACCATTCGTCCCGAGACTTGCTCAGAAAGACAGCTTTTATTTTGGTTCTTTGCTCAGCCCAACGTTTTGGGTTCATTTGTTCGCCAAACTCTTCCTCGCTGAGGCCCAGTAAGTCTTTTAATTCGGCATAGAATTGAGGCTCGACGGACGCAATAGAAACGTACTCGCCATCGGAGCATTCAAAGGCGTCGTAATAATGGCTGGCTCCGTTCAGGGGGTGTTCGCCTCGCCCTTCTCTAAGTTTGCCTTCAGCAAGCTGACCGAAGAAAGAGGTGCTAAGAATAGATGCGCCATCAACCATGGCAGCATCAACTACCTGACCAACGCCGGATAATTTCGCTTTCAAAATAGCGGTGACCATACCAAAGGCCAGCAGTAAGCCGCCGCCACCGAAGTCGCCGACCAGATTAAGTGGTGGCGCTGGAGGTCCGCCCTTAACGCCGATATTAAACAGTGCGCCGGTCAGTGCGATGTAATTGATATCGTGCCCGGAAATATTTGAAATGGGTCCTTCCTGCCCCCATCCGGTCATGCGGCCGACGACAATGGCAGGGTTTTTTTCGAGCAAAACATTCGGGCCGATACCGAGCCGTTCCATCACCCCGGGTCGAAACCCTTCGATGATACCGTCGGATTTTTCGACCATGCGCAGGAGTATTTCTTTTCCTTCAGGGCTTTTTAAATCCAGCCGAATAGAGCGTCGGCCGCGTGCCAGAAGATCAAACTTTTCGGCGCGAGGCATTCCTCCGGCAGCGCCTGCTCTGTCGATGCGGATAACTTCGGCACCCATATCGGCGAGCATCATGGCGCAAAAAGGGCCTGGGCCAATACCCTGTAATTCGATAATCTGTAGACCTTCTAGTGGACCCATGGCTGCTTTCCTTTTTTTAATATGAGTTTTTTACTATTAGTTTGTTGGCTTCGCCGCCCTTAATATGCCAACTACTGGCGAGATCAACAGCTTGCGATTAATGACTTTTAATATTCTTTAACTGGTAGTGCGTGGTTTCAAATTCACCGAACAGTTCTTTTACCTGGGGGTGGCCAATTGGCTTGCCGCTGGCATCAGACAGCAGGTTTTGTTCCGACACATAGGCTATGTAATAGGATTCTTCGTTTTCGGCAAGCAAATGATAAAACGGCTGGTCTTTTTTAGGGCGAATATGTTCCGGTATGGAGTCCCACCATTCGTCGGTGTTATTGAAAGTGGGGTCGACATCAAAAATAACCCCGCGGAAGGGAAACAGCCGGTGTTTTACTACATGGCCAATTTCGAATTTTGCCGTGCGGTTTATTTCTTCAATCATTGGCTTGTTTTCCAGAAGTTAAGGAGCCTCGATTCAAGCTTTTTAATCCAAAGTAAGCAGTCCAAAATAAGGCAGTTCAAGGCAGCTCAAGACACATACTCAGCTATAGGCTGCTAACGCATTGCCCCATCAATCTGGATCGTCTCACCATTGAGCATACGGTTTTGGCAAATATGCTTGACTAACTCACCAATCTCGCGCGGGTCACCCCAACGTTTTGGAAAGGGTACCATCGATATCAACTTATCGGTATGTTTGGCATCAACCGTTTCAGCCAGTGGGGTTTTAAAGAACCCCGGGGCAATGGTCATGACGCGGATGCCATAGGGGGCAAGATCGCGGGCCAGCGGTAAAGTGGCGCCGGCAACGGCCCGTTTAGACGCAGCATAGGCGGATTGCCCAGGGGGGCCATTGAAGGCGGCACCAGAGGCGATATTGATCAGCACGCCCCGTTCGCCATCTTCAAAGGGCTCAAGATCCATCATGCGTTCGGCAAACAATGCGCAGCCGTCGAGGGTGCCGATAACATTAATATCGATCTGTCGCTGCAGGGACTCAATGGGGTGAGCCCCCTGTGAACGACTGGTAATTTTTCGTGACACATCAATGCCTGCAAAGTTGATGGCGATACGTGGCGGGCCAATGGCCTGGCAAGCTTGTTCAACTGCAGCACTGAGGGATTCGTGGTTAGCGACATCGCATTCAATGGCGACACCGCCCAGTTCTTTTGCCAGCGGTTCAGCCAGCGCCATGTCTCGATCCAGTAAGGCCACTTTTGCGCCTGCTTCGGCCAATACCCGTGCACTGGCCGCGCCGAGACCCGATGCTCCGCCAGTTAAAAATGCTGCTACACCTTCAAGTTTCATCGCTTATCCTCGCTTAATCTGACCTTCTGTTTTGTTACATATTGCATCGTGCTTAGCACTGCAAAGAGTTTGGTGTTACCAACAAAGCGCGCTCTCATGCTTAGAAAAACCCTGCATCAATGCGTATTGTCGAGGCATTAAGCATCTGGTTTTCGCATATATGCTGAACCAGCGCACCAATTTCTTCCGGCCTTCCTTTACGCTTTGGAAACAGGGTCCTGCGCAACAATTGTCCGGTGAGTTTGTCATCCATAGTGCCAGCCAGGGGTGTATCGAAGAGTCCAGGCGCGATAGTGACAACTCGAATGCCGTAATGGGCTAGGTCCCGAGCCAGGGGCAGGGTTGCACCGACCACACCCGCTTTTGAAGCAGCGTAGACCGATTGGCCATTGGGTGCATTAAATGCGGCAATTGAGGCGATATTAATTAATACCCCCCGTTCACCATCGTCATCTAACACTTCAAGATCAAGCATGGCCGTGGAAGCGTGGGCGCAGCAACTCAAGGTTCCTACCAGATTCACGTCGATAACCCTTTGCATGGGGCCAATGGCATGGGCACCAGTTTTGTGGCTGGCGATCTTGCGCGCCGTATCGATACCTGCACAATTTACTAAAATACGTGCTGCACCGTTTTTTTCCTGTGCTGCGGCGAAGGCCTTTTGAACGGAATCATCTTTGGCTACATCACAAGCTACGGCGACACCACCTACCTCCTTTGCGAGGGTTTCGGCCAGCTCGATGTTTCGGTCGAGAATGGCTATTTTTGCGCCGGCCTGTGCAAGTATCCGCACCACCCCGGCACCGATGCCGGAGGCACCGCCGGTGACTACGGCTGCTACTCCCTGAATATTCATATTTATCCTGCCTGTATTGAGTCTAGTATTGGGTTCGGTATGGAGTGAAGTAAAGTCTAGCACGCGAATTGGCCGTAGCGCCTGTTACTGAAAAAAACTAGCGATCAGTATGGCACGAAGTCCGAAATGAGCACCCCGCCCGATTGGTAGTGCGTGGCAGGGCTTGACAGTGGGTTCCAGTAGTTTGTTAAGGGTGCCTGGCTACTTAACTGGCAGTCCGGTAAGTTATTCTATTTCAAGCTTTTTGAGCTTGTAACGTAACTGTCTATCGGTTATGCCCAGTTTTTCAGCAGCCGCTGATTTGTTCCAGCGCGTCGCCTCCAAAGCCTCTTCTAATAAACGTTTTTCTATACCCTCGAGGTAACTATCCATATTACCGCCCGTGTAGGGGGGGATGCTGTCATTTGCTTCCACCACGACACTTGCATCGCCCGTGTTCATTTCCGTAACAGGGGTGCTCATTGTCTGTAGTTGCAGATCCGCAACTGTGATGGTCTTGCCATCGCACAGGGTAAATGCCCTTTCTAGCGTGTTTTCCAGCTCTCTGACGTTGCCGGGAAACTGGTGGCTGAGTAGCGCCGTCATGGCCGCTGGCTCGATATAGGGCGTCTCCTTGTCAGTTTGACTGGCGTTTCTACCGACAAAAAGCTGTACTAACTCATGAATATCTTCAGGTCGTTCACGCAAACTTGGTACGTGGAGTTCAATGACATTAATCCGGTAAAACAGATCCTGCCGAAAACGGTTGAGCTCAACTTCTCGTGACAAGTTTTTGTGAGAAGCGCTTAGTATTCTTACATCCACGGGAATTTCTGCATCTGCCCCCAATGGGCGTATGGCTTTCTCCTGTATGCCTCGCAGTAGCTTGACCTGCATGGGCAAGGGCAGATCGGCCACTTCATCAAGAAATAAAGTGCCGCCATTCGCGGCCTGGAATAAGCCCTGCTTGTCCTGGTAAGCACCAGTGAAGCTACCTTTCTTATGGCCAAAAAACTCGCTTTCCATAAGCTCCGATGGTATTGCTCCACAATTCACCGGGATAAATGGACCCTCTGATCGAGGTCCCTGGTAGTGTATCGCTCTGGCGACAATTTCCTTACCGCTGCCTGACTCACCAGATATATAGATGGGTGCCTGACTGCGAGCCACCCGCGAGATTTGTTCGCGTAAATCTTCCATGGCTCTGGAGCTGCCAACAAACTGCCACTGACTCTTGTCCGCACCACTTTGATCGGCGCTCAGCTTTAATGCGGCCGAGACCATCGCTCGTAATTTTGGTAATTGCACAGGCTTGCTGACAAAATCGAATGCGCCTCGCTTAAGTGCTTCGACGGCGATATCGGTATTACCGTAGGCGGTAATCATGGCAACAGGCAGGTGAGGATATTTTTGCTGGATATGATCGATTAACTCAAGGCCATCCCCGTCGGGTAGACGCATGTCGGTCAGGCAAAGTTGATAAGTACCCTGTTGGAGCTTCTGGTAAGCGGCGGTAACGTCCGCGGCTTCGACTACGTCGATGCCGAGCTGTGTCAGAGTCAAGCTGAGCAGTTGGCGGATATCGGGTTCGTCGTCAACGATTAATACTATCGGATTGGTCATCAGCTTGTTCCGGTAACAGTTGGTCAGGATGAGCGAAAATTAATCTGAAAAAGCCTTTATTTTTAAGGTCGTTTTTAAGGTTATTTGCTTCATGTGAATTGTTGTCTATACGGTATGATAATGTGCCGTAGTTAAATTCACAGCGTTCTTTGGCCAGGTAGAGCCCCAGCCCGGTGCCGCTATTTGAAGTGGTGAAAAAAGGTTCAAATATCTGTCCGATATTTTGTTTATCGATACCCGGACCTTTGTCGCACACATCGAGGCAGGGAAGCCGGGTTGATTGCTCGGTGTGGTAGCTTAGTTTTGCCCAGGCTTCACCGGTTTCGTTCTGGCTGTACCGAAACGCGTTGTCGACCAGGTTGCTCAGTACCTGATTGAGGTGAACCGGGTCAAATAAAACCTGTAACTGTTCCCCCCCGGCACCTGTTTCCTCAATTTCTATAATACCCTCACCGGGATGAGCATCAGTATATTCTTTAACAAACCGTTTAAGCCATCGACCTAATTGTAGTTTCTGAAATACTGGAGCCTGTTGGCGGGATAGCTGCAGGATGCTGTCGACAATGGAATTAACCCGGTGTGAGTGCCGGTCGATGATGTCTATAAGCTGCTTCATCGCGGGAGGGGATTTTTCCTGCTCGGCGAGTAGCTGTGCTGCATGGCTGATGGCCCCGAGTGGATTTCTGATTTCATGGGCAATACTGCCGGCCAGACGGCCCAGTGATTCGAGTTTTAACTGCTGCGCGTTTTGTGCTGCTGAACGTGTATCTTCTATGAAAATAATGGTGTGGCGTCTTTCGTTCTCATCCAGCCTGGCAAAGTTGCACTGAATTACTGTATTCGAGCCATCGATTGTAATGGGCGGGCAACGCAGCCAGGGGTAGGCATGCCAACGTTCGTATTGTTTGTATAATTTAGGCAATGCTTTTAATGGAAATCCGCTCTGCAGCTGTGCTCGAGGTCTGGGGTCACCCAGGTGCTCCATGGCTGCTGTGTTGATCAATTTAATTTGTGCGGAGGTATCGACAAGAATAATGCCCGTACGCATGCGGTTCATAATCAGCTCGTTAAGCCTTTGTAAATGTGCTGCCTGGTCGGCTTCTCGCGTCGCCAGGCTTTGGCTGTCCGCCAGCCGGCGATTAAGACTGCGAAATAGCAGTGCAGTCAGAAACAGCAAAACACCCAGTAAACCAGTGGGGAAAAGAGAGATATAGCTGACATTGAACAGGATGATTGACAGGGTGGTTCCGGCAATCACCAAAATGCTGGCGAAGGCAGCCAGGAATAACGAAAGCTGGCCGGTGAAAATGAGTGAACCTGTGGCAATGGCAATCACCAGGAGAAATCCGATGCCGCTACTTAGCCCCCCACTGCTAAACATCAACAGATTCAATGCAACAATATCGAGCAGCAGGTTTAGAAACAGAAATAGCCGTTCACAGTTGAATCTTTTGATTATCAACCAGAGCAGACTGCTTACTGTTAGTGCTACGGAGGCGATGGCTGTAGTGAGGAATACAGGTGGCGAAGACGTTCCCAGAATGCCGGTAGCGAACCCCGCCAGGTACATACCCAGTAGTAGCGTTGCCAGCAAAAATCGGTAGTAGGCATAGACCCGGACCAGACCGCGGGGTATCGGAATGCTACTAACTGCTTGACCGGGTTCCTGCATGGCGGAGTCCATTTTGCTATAGCTTAAATTTTAGCTGAAAATGCGCGGCTAATTCACTACTTTCTGAGACTTTATGAACAGACTCTCCATTGTTCTCGCACAGCTCAATCCGGTGGTAGGCGATATCCCTGGTAATACTCGCCGAGTTATCGCCGCGCTGCATGAGGCTCGTGACAAATTTGCCGCTCGTTTAGTTATTTTCCCGGAGCTGGTTTTGTGTGGTTATCCGCCCGAAGATCTGTTGTTGCGGCCAAGCATACAAACCCGCATAGCAAGAGCTTTACGTGAGCTGGAGGAGGAATGCGAGGATATTACCGTGGTACTCGGTTATCCGTGGCGAGAAAAGGGCGCCCTGTACAACATGGCAGGGGTGATAGAGAACGGCAAATTGATTGCCCAATACGCAAAAAACTGCCTGCCCAATTACCAGGTTTTTGACGAAAAACGTTATTTTGAAGCGGGTAGCGAGGCCTGTGTGCTGGATCTGTGTGGTATCCGCACTGCATTAACTGTGTGCGAGGACATCTGGGATACCGAACCCATGGCTCAGGCCAAAGCGGCTGGCGCCAGATTGATGGTCAATATCAATGCCTCTCCTTTCCATAAGAATAAGCAACTGGTTCGCCAGCGCACTGTGGCAGCGCGAGCATGTGAAGGGGGCATGCCGGTCATTTACGTCAATCAGGTGGGTGGCCAGGATGAGCTGGTCTTTGACGGCGGTTCGATGGTGGTCGATGCCAGCGGGGAGCTGTGTTTTCAGGCGCAACTGTTTGTTGAGCAATTGTACGGGGTTGAGCTAAAATTTGACGATAGCAATGTGCAGGTTGTCCCGCAAAAGTTAGCGCCAATGCCGGATATTGTGCCATCGATTTATGAGGCGCTTGTTGTCGGGGTTCGTGATTACGTCAATAAAAATGGCTTTAGTGGTGTGGTGCTTGGCCTGTCCGGGGGTATAGATTCGGCTCTGACTCTGGCCGTTGCAGTTGATGCGCTGGGCGCGGACAGAGTGGAGGCAGTGATGATGCCGTTTCGTTATACCTCACAGATGAGTCTTGATGATGCTGAGGAGGAAGCCAGGCTGCTGGGTGTTAACTACATAGTGATAGGTATTGAGCCAATTTACGACGCTTTTTGCGCCGCTCTTGAAGATGAATTTAGTGGCACCGAACAGGATAAAACCGAAGAGAATATTCAGGCCAGGGCGCGGGGTGTGCTGTTAATGGCGATATCAAACAAAAAAGGATATCTCGTTCTCACCACGGGTAATAAAAGCGAAATGGCTGTCGGCTACGCTACTTTATATGGCGACATGGCCGGTGGCCTGGATGTACTTAAAGATGTGCCGAAAATGATGGTTTTTGAGTTGTGTCGGTACCGTAACGAAGTGTCCTCGGTTATCCCTGAATCGGTAATCACACGTCCGCCTTCGGCAGAACTGGCGCCGAATCAGACTGATGAGGATTCCTTGCCGCCCTACGAAATTCTTGATCAGATACTGGAGCTCTATATCGAGCAGGATGTGGCTGCACAGGATATTATTGACAGAGGCTTCGCGGATGAAGACGTCAACCGGGTAGTGCGTATGGTCGACCTCAATGAATATAAGCGACGTCAGGCCGCGGTGGGTATCCGCATAACAGAAAAGGGCTTTGGCAGGGATCGACGCTATCCAATAACCAACGGCTGGCGCCCCGGCGATTAGCGGTTAGCCAGGAGTGCTTGTCGGTGGCAGCGTATCGGCATCATCCGCTTTTGGCTCAGTGAGTGTTTTATATACCGGATTATAGATAGCCCGGCTATCAAAGTAGGGCGGGTTTTTTGGTTTGAAGTAGCCAAAACTAAGACGATTTAGCCAGCTTTTCTTATCGACAGAGTCACTCTCCAGAAAACTAAGCTGACCCTGATCGTTAAGATCAGGGTAATTAGAGTAATTGGCGGCGAGTACCTGTTCGGCATGATTAGCCAACTCTTGCAGACCCATTAGATGATAGGCCTGGGCCATAACAGCCAGGCCATCAGGAACAGCAGGTGTTTCGTCGAAGTTCTCGACTACATAACGTCCACGATTGGCAGCAGCAAGATATGCGCCGCGTTTGAAGTAGTAATTGGCGGCGTGAATTTCGTGGCGGGCGAGCATATTGCGTAAGAAGAGCATTCTTTTGCGGGCGTCTGCGGCATAACTGCTATCAGGGTATTGGCTGAGTAGCTCGCCAAATGCAGCGAACGCACGACGGGCCTCCCCGGGATCACGACGGGTCATATCGGTTGGCATAATATCGGTAAAAATACCTTTGTGCTGTGAAGCTGCCGCCAGGCCCTTCATATAATAGGCATAATCAACATTTGGGTGACGGGGGTGCAGTCGAATAAAACGCTCGGCAGCAGCCGTAGCCGCTTCGTAGTCGTTAGATTCCATGTAAGCATAGATTAGTTCGAGCTGAGCCTGTTCGGCATAATTGCCAAAAGGGAATTGTGCTTCAAAGGATTGCAGGTTGGAAATGGCATCGCTCCAGTTATGGGCGTCCAAATTTCGTTGTATGCGATCGTAAAATTGTTTCTCGTTCAATCCCTCAAGTTCTTCGGCTCGCGCTTCCTCTTCCTCTGCGGATTTTTTATCGGAGTCTACAAAAGGCATCCATGAGCAACTGGAAATAAGAAGCGAAACGACCGCGAAAACTATTACTAAACGCATGATTAGGGAGGCACCTGCAGTTTTTCTGTATATTGCTTGAAGGGCCTGGCCCTGTAGAATCGGTATTTAACCATAGCCGGCAGGTAAGCTGAATAGTTAATGCAGCAGGATCAACTTTATACTCGCCTGAAACAGCAGGTACCAGATCGCTTAAGAGGCTGCCGGCTTGACCAGGCCGCTGCCAGCGTGTTTCCCGATTACTCCCGGGCACGTCTGCAGAAATGGATTCGCGATGGCCGGCTCAATGTTGATGACCGGCCGGGCAATGTAAGAGAGAAATTGCTGGGCGGGGAATGGTTGACGCTTGAAGTTTCGCTAACCCCAGAGGGTGAGTGGCAAGCACAACAAATGGATCTGGATATTGTTTATGAAGACAGTGCCATCCTGGTGGTCAATAAGCCGGCCGGGCTGGTGGTTCATCCTGGAGCCGGTAATCCAGATCGTACCTTGCTAAACGGATTACTTTATCACTGCCAGCAACTGGAGTCGGTGCCGCGGGCCGGCATTGTTCACCGGCTGGACAAGGATACCACCGGCTTATTAGTGGTGGCTAAAACCCTGGTCTCCCATCATTCTCTGGTCGATCAGTTAAAGGCGCGGTCGGTGTCCCGCGAATACCACGCGCTGGTGCAGGGTGCCACTAATCAAAGTGGCACTGTCGATGAACCAATCGGTCGTCACCCTGTAGCGCGAACGCGTATGGCGGTTACTCGTGGAGGAGGTAAGCCGGCGGTGACGCATTACCGAAGGATTGCCCGATATCGCGGGTATACATACTTGCAGGTAATGCTGGAAACCGGGCGCACCCACCAGATTCGAGTGCATATGGCTCATATTGGTCATCCATTACTTGGCGATCCTTTGTATACAGGAGGGTATAAAGGAGGGCATAAAGGACGGTATGGAGGTCGCCAGCGAGTGCCAGGCGGAGTTGGCGCTGAGGTATCAAGTATGGTGCAAAGCTTTGGACGTCAGGCGTTGCATGCTGCTTATCTGGCCCTGCGGCACCCAGAATCGGGCGAGGCGATGTCCTGGCGCGCACCTAATCCGGAAGATATGAAGCAGCTAATATCGCTACTAGATGCTGATAGTGCCGGTGTTTAAGGGCATGGATGAAATGCTCAGCGAAACAGTACCGATATTAGTGCCCGACTGGCCTCTACCGGCATCAGTACGCAGCGTTATTACCACACGTTGTAAAAATAGCTGCAAAGAAAGCCCTGTGGCTGGTGAAATTCTTGGGGCAAGCAGCGCTGTGCAAGGTGAACAGGTACAGGCAGCGCGAGCATTATTGAGCCGACAGTTGAATCTGCTCTTGCCGCCGCAATGGTTGGCGCAGGAGCATGGTAATGCTGTGGTGGAGGCTTCGACTATCGGTACGCCGAAAGTCGCTGACGCTTCTTATACTGACCGCCCCGGTCTCGCCTGTGCAGTGTTAAGTGCAGACTGTTTGCCGCTATTGATAAGTGCTAAAGACGGTTCTTTGGTGGCGGCAGCCCATGGTGGCTGGCGCGGATTAGCCAGCGGGATAATAGCTGCTACATTGACGGCCATGGACACTGACCCTGCAGAACTAAGCGTCTATTTGGGGCCTGCTATTTGTGCTCAGCACTTTGAAGTCGGGCCAGAGGTGCGCCAGGCGTTTTTGACTGGCTGGATGGCCAGCAATGATCAGGTTCAGGTGGCTGCGTGTTTCCGCTCATCAAAGCGTACGCCTGGACATTATTTTGCCGACCTTTACCAGCTAGCCCGCATTCAGCTCAACGAGCTGGGCGTCAGGGCTATTTATGGCGGTGAGTATTGTACTTATGCTCAGGATTCGTTGTTTTATTCCTACCGTCGTCGGCATGATAGCGGCAGAATGGCCAGTTTGATCTGGATAGCTGAGAGTTAGCTGCTTAGCGCTTTCTACGCTGAATCAAATCGGTGCGAACCGGGAAAAGGCCCTTTTTCCGATCGGCAAAATAATGTTCCAGAGTTGTTTTCACAGAGGGAAAGGCGATGTCTGTCCAGGGGATATCCTTCTCGTCAAAAAGCTCAACTTCCAGTGACTCAATGCCAGGAGAGAACTCTGGTTTAGCCATATGGCCGCGATAAAAAATGTATACCTGATTGATGTGAGGAATATCAATCATGGTGTACAGCTCCAAAGTGTGAAGTTGTACATTGGCTTCTTCCATGCTTTCGCGCACGGCACCTTCAAGGGTTGTCTCACCGTTTTCCATAAAGCCGGCGGGAAGCGTCCAGTAGCCGTAGGCCGGCTCAATAGCGCGACGACACAATAACACTCGATCTTCATAGACGGGCAGGCTACCCGCAATAATGCACGGGTTCTGATAATGTATGGTGTCACAGCCATCGCAAATATGACGGTGCCGATCATCCCCTTCGGGGATCCGCTTACTGACAATGTCACCGCAGGAGCTGCAATATTTCAAGGTCCAGAGTTTCCGAAAAAGCGTCAATATATTTAAACAATATGAGCAAACCTTGTACAGGGCAGTTTCGAGTAATAAGCGCAGAAAAAAGGTGATATGGAGCCCTTGATAGGTTTACCATCCACAGTTTTGCCAAAGTACCAATAGCGAGGATATTGACTCAGGCGCTGGTAGCGGATTTTTAGGTGTGAATTTTTGATCAGGCAAATGAGTACAGGTAAGTGAGTACAGGCAAGTTGAGTACAGATAAGCAGCTACAGTAAACGGGTGCCGGTAAGCAAGTTCGCTAATCGTCGGCTATAAACCACGCTTTCGCGTATTAGCTCTGTCGTCCGGGATTAATAGTTATTTACATAAAGTAGGGGAAGAATGAATGATTTATCAGTTTGAAGATCGGGTGCCTGTTATTGGTAAGGAAGTATTTGTGGCTGCCAGTGCCGATATAATTGGCTCTGTTGAGCTGGGTGACAATGTAAGTGTCTGGTTTAACGCAGTGATCAGGGGTGATACCGATTTGATCTCGATTGGTGCTTACACCAACGTTCAGGATAACGCGGTGTTACATACGGATCCCGGTATACAGGTCGTGGTGGGACGTAATGTTACCATTGGGCATTGTGCAATGGTGCACGGTTGTGTCATTGGTGACAACTCGCTTATTGGTATCAATTCGGTCATATTAAATGGCGCTGAAATCGGTAAAAACTGCCTGGTCGGCGCCAATGCGCTGGTGCCAGAGGGCATGAAGATCCCCGATAATTCGATAGTGATGGGTACCCCTGCCAAAGTGGTTCGCGATCTCGATGACAAGATGATATTGATGTTAAAAAACTCGGCTGAAGTATATGCAGAAAAGGCAGCCAGTTTTAGAAGCAGGCTTATCCCGCTACCTGTTGATCAATGACGGATGAGTAATGACGGAAATCTTATAGCAATGGTTGAGACAAGTGACACCGCTCGGGTAGGCTCGCCCTGTATCTCTGTTTGCTTATTGAATGAGGAGGATATTTGTTGTGGCTGCTATCGCAGTGCAGAGGAAATACGCAGCTGGTTAATGATGTTAGACCCCGAGCGTAAACAGGTGCTGGCCCGAGCGACAGAACGTAGTAAGCAAGGCAATCCTTTTGCGGGTGATTGATATTTATGAGCAGATTATTCGTCGGGCTGCCGTGGTGAGCTTGCGCGCCAGGCTTTTACTTTGGAGACCATTTTTTCAGACAGAGCGACGATTTCAAATTTATAGCTATCCAGGGCAAAGCCTGCCATGCCGTCAGGAAAACGTTCGAGTTGTTCGAGAGCCAGACCATTGAGGGTCTTGGGCCCGTCAATGGATAATTCCCAGTTTGTTACCTTGTTAATTTCGCGGATGGTCGCGCTACCATCGATAATGTAGCTGCCATCCGACTGCGCTGAGATTTCATCTTCGGGCTGTAGCTGATTGGTGGTGTATTCACCGACAATCTCTTCAAGAATATCGTCTAGAGTCGCCAAACCTTCGACTTCACCATATTCATCCACCACCAGGCCGATGCGCCGACGGTTTTTCTGGAAGTTGATCAACTGGACATTAAGCGGCGTTTCCGCCGGGATGAAATAGCTATCCTGGGTAAACCGTTTTATGGCTTCTTTGGTCAGCGAGCCCTTGCCTCCGCGCAATAAGCGGTTGACTCTGCGCATGTGCAAAAAACCATGTACCTGGTTGATGCTGCCAGTATATACGGGCAGTCGGGTGTGTTCAGTATTAACAATTTGTTCCGTTAGGTGATCCAGATCCTCTTCCAGATTAAGGCCGATAATTTCACTGCGAGGTACCATGATGTGGTTGACGGTGACCCGTTCTAAATCGAGTATGCCTAACAACATGTTCTGATCCCGGTAGGGAATATCTTCATCGGCAGATTCATCGACCACAGTACGTAATTCCTCACTGCTCAGGCTGTCACTCGTCTTCCTGTGTGGGTTAAACCCGAGCACGCGAACCAGGGCATTGGATACATGATTGACTATCCACACCAGGGGGTAGAAGAGCTGTAGCAATGGCTTGAGAATATGACTCGCTGGGAATGCCACCCGCTCGGGGTGAAGCGCGGCAATAGTTTTTGGCGTTACCTCCGAAAAAATCAGGATTATCAGGGTTAAGGCAACGGTAGCAACGAAAATGCCTATCTCCGGTCCAAACAGGCGTACACAGATAATCGAGGCAGTAATCGAGGCCAGAATATTAACGGCATTGTTGCCAATAAGGATTATGCCTATCAATCGATCAGGTCTTTTTAACAGACGCCGAGCGCGTCTTGCACCGGAGTGTTTTTTGGCCAGATGCTTGAGCCGATAACGGTTGAGAGACATCATTCCGGTTTCGGCACTGGAGAAGAAAGCAGAGGCGATTAACAGGCAAACCAACAGGCTCGATAGCAGCCATAACGGAGTGTCGTTCAAAGAGGGGCGAGCCTCGTGTAACTACAGGGAGGTAATGGTGTATCAGTTAGCGTCCAATGGCAACTAGTGCTGATCACTGGTTAGCCCGGTCCACCGGAGGTCGTCAACATGACTTCAAGGACAAACTTGGATCCCCAAAAGGCCAGCATAAGTGAAAAAAATCCGCCGATGGTCCACAGGATTGCTACTTTCCCACGCCAGCCTAGCTTGAATCGCCCCCATAATAAGATCCCATAAACTGTCCAGGCGAGTATTGAAAAGACGGTTTTATGAGCCAGGTGTTGAGCGAAAAAGTCCTCCACAAATGCGAAGCCTGTGATTAGCGCCAGTGTAAGTAAGATGAAGCCTGCGCCAAGCAGACTGAACAACAAGTTTTCCATGGTTTGCAGGGGAGGCAATATCCGCATCAACCCGCTGGTGTGGTGCTGGTGAAGTTGCCGATTTTGATAGGCCAGGAAAAGTGCTTCCAGGGCGGCGATGCTCATCAGGCTATAGGCAATAATCGACAGCAGGATATGAATGCCCAGGCTAGGGGTCAGTTCTTTGTATGCAGCAGGCTCTCCCTCATACAGGAGAGATACAGATATCATGACTACCGTTGCGGGAAACAGTAGCAAAAACAGATTGTGCAGAGGTTGGCGCAGACTGCCGATAACAACAATCAGGTTGACGACGAAGAATATCGCAACGGATATGGGTAGCAGGCTGAAGTCCATACCTTTTTCGGTCACCAGCTGACCCTGGCTGAGGACGAAGTGGGCCACTAAGGCACAGCCGGCCGCCATCGTCGTCAGGGGCTGTGCAAATCGTTGTCGCGAGCTCTGCTGATCTGGCTGGGCGTGCAATACTCGACTTATTTGCAGGGCAAATGCACAAAGGTAGAGGGCAATGGCCAATATTCCACTATTCAAAATAGGCTCAGCTCATGTCGATTTAATATCAGGTCAGGAGTTTGTCATACAAATCAGAGAGAGCAAAGAGTACGCTTGGAGTATAATCTGCGGCTAATCAGCATCGGGTGGATTTAATCAATCATGGCAATGTTTGAAAGTCTCAGTGACCGACTGTCTAGCAGTCTGCGTAAAATTACCGGCAAGGCGACACTCAGCGAAGATAATATACAGGACACTCTGCGCGAGGTTCGTATGGCTTTGCTTGAGGCTGATGTGGCTTTGCCGGTGGTCAAAACCTTTATTGAGCTGGTGAGGCAGCGAGCCATTGGTCAGGAGGTAAGCCTCAGTCTGGATCCGGGCCAGCAATTTTTGAAGATTGTGCAGGAGCAGCTGGAACTGGTCATGGGTTCCAGTAATGAAGGCCTCGACCTGGCAGCACAACCACCGGCAGTCATCCTTATGGCCGGTTTGCAGGGGGCTGGTAAGACGACATCTGTGGCCAAGTTGGCGCGTCACCTGCAGGAACGTGAAAAGAAAAAGGTGATGGTGGTGAGTGCCGATGTATATCGACCGGCAGCTATAGAGCAGTTGCGGACACTGGCCGCAGAGGTAAACGCAGAATTTTTCCCCAGCGATGAAAATCAGCAGCCGGTAGATATTGTTGCGGCAGCATTGGTCGAAGCACGTAAACGCTTTGCCGACGTGCTGATTGTTGATACTGCCGGCAGGCTGCATATCGACGATGTGTTGATGAATGAAATCAAGCAGCTACACAGTACCGTAAAGCCAGTTGAAACCCTGTTTGTTATCGACGCCATGATTGGTCAGGATGCGGTCAATACAGCTAAAGCCTTTGACGAAGCACTGCCCCTCACCGGCATCATTCTCACTAAAGTGGATGGCGATGCCCGCGGTGGAGCGGCACTTTCGGTGCGGCAGGTTACCGGCAAACCGATCAAGTTTCTCGGTGTGGGCGAAAAGACTGATGCTCTGGAACCGTTTCATCCCGATCGTATCGCTTCGCGTATCCTCGGTATGGGCGATGTATTGTCGCTGATCGAGGACGTCGAGCGGAAAGTTGACCAGAAGAAAGCAGAAAAGCTGGTCAAGAAGATTCAAAAGGGCAAAAGGTTTGATCTCAATGATTTGCGAGATCAGTTGCAGCAGATGCAAAACCTCGGTGGCATGACATCGATGCTCGATAAATTACCCGGTATGGGTAATATGGCACAGATGGCCGAACAGGCTGATCTCTCCTCACAGTTCAAAAAAATGACGGTTATTATCGACTCTATGACGCCTGCCGAGCGTCGCAATCCCACGCTACTCAATGGTTCGAGAAAACGTCGCGTTACCGTGGGTTCGGGGTCGACCATTCAGGATCTGAACCGTTTGCTGAAACAACACAAGCAGATGGGCAAGATGATGAAGCGCATGAAAGGCAAGGGAATGGCCAAGATGATGCGGGGTATGGAGGGTATGATGCCACCTGGAGGTGGTATGCCGCCGGGACGATTCTAAATGGCAACTGGTTTTGTGCCTCAGCGAATGACACACTGTAGTTAGTTAGCGTAGAAGTCGAAAATAGATAGCTCAAATAGTTTTCATTAGCCTCGAATTGGCGTAACATACCGCGCTTTTTTGGGGATCTTTATCCCTTGAAGCATTCTGAGGTGTCTGTTTCACGGGCATACATCTGGAATGTTCTGTTTAGTCTACAACCGGAAGATAAATTTCATGGTAACGATTCGTTTGGCACGGGGCGGCTCAAAAAAACGCCCATTTTATCACCTGACAGTATGTGACAGTCGTCGCGCAAGAGATGGCCGCTATATTGAAAGAGTAGGGTTTTTTAACCCTGGCGCGCGCGGGCAGGAAGAGCGCTTGCGTGTAGATATGCCGCGACTGGAACATTGGATAGGTCTGGGCGCGAGGCCGTCTGAGCGTGTGGCCAATTTAGTTAAGGAAGTATCGGCACAGTCAGTATCAGCCTGACTAAAACGCAAAGGTGTAGCAGGTAGCCAGCTTTGCCAAAACATATGCTGGCTGTAGGGCGCATTACGTCGGTGTACGGCGTAAAAGGGTGGGTCAAAATAGATTCAGCGACCGAGCCCAGAGAAAATCTTTTTAGCTATCAGCCCTGGTATATTGCTGACCAGGATGGTTGGCAGATGATACAGATCGATGAATACCGGCAACATGGCAAAGGCTACGCTGGTCATATTAGTGGTGTCGATGACCGTGATCTGGCGCAGGCTTATTGTCGCAAGGACATTTGTGTAGAGAAAAGGCTGTTGCCAGAACTCGCTAACGACGAGCACTATTGGCATCAGTTACAAGGGTTAAAAGTTTACAGTGTAGGTGATGTAAAAAATATTTTACCCGGTGAGAGAGTGCTGCTGGGCAAGGTTAGCGGACTGATGGAAACCGGCGCCAATGATGTGCTGGTTGTAACGAGTTGTAATGATAGCATCGACAATCGAGAACGCCTGGTTCCCTGGCTCAAAGAGTTTTTGCACAGCGTCGATCTCGACAGGGGTGAGATAGAAGTACAATGGGATCCGGCGTTTTAGTCGTCGGATCGACATTTTAGTATCCTCGGGCGCAAGCATTGACTGGTTAGGTGTGAAGGACTTACAGGAGGCTCGCACAGGCGAATCTTAGCGTTAGGGCAGGAGACTTTTTCGGGGGATTTTAACGGGAGCAATGAGTGAAACTAGCTGTAGTCACTTTGTTTCCGGAGATGTTTGGCGCAATTACTGATTACGGTGTTAGCGGCAGAGCGGTTCGTAACGGCGTGGTAGATGTGGGTTTATTTAATCCCCGTACCTACACCAGTGATCGGCATAACACAGTAGATGATCGGCCTTATGGTGGCGGGCCCGGTATGGTGATGACGATATCGCCCTTGCGTCAGGCTATAACAGCGGCCAAAACCTGGGCTGATTCCGAGGCAGGGATCAGGGCCAAAGTGGTTTATATGTCCCCCCAGGGGCGGCTGTTGAACCAGCAAGCTGTAAGCAGCTTTGCGACGCAAGAACAAAACCTGGTACTGGTAGCAGGCCGTTATGAAGGGATAGACGAACGGCTACTAGCGCTGGAAGTTGATGAAGAGTGGTCGATTGGAGACTACGTGGTCAGTGGTGGAGAGTTGCCGGCTATGGTGCTGATGGATGCGCTAATGCGGCAAATTCCCGGTGTACTGGGACATAACGAATCGGCAGCGGAGGATTCGTTTGCGCAGGGCTTACTGGATCACCCGCATTACACGAGACCCGAAGAATACCAGGGCGCGTCGGTGCCGGATGTGTTGTTGTCTGGTAACCACAGCGAGATAAGACGCTGGCGCTTAAAGCAATCACTGGCCCGCACTTTGGCGCGCAGGCCAGAGTTATTGGCGAGTTTATCCATGGATGAAGAGTGCAGCGAACTGCTATTGCAGGTACGTAGTGAGCAGGAAAAGGATGACAACTGAAATTACCAGGCCGAGTGATAAATCGGCTATTGAACCATTCTGGAGCAGGTCATGAGTAAGAACAATATTATTGCCGAGTTAGAAGCCGAACAAATGGGCAAGGAAATTCCTGAGTTTGGGCCGGGCGACACAATAGTCGTTCAGGTTAAAGTAAAAGAGGGCGATCGTGAGCGCCTACAGGCCTTTGAAGGCGTAGTTCTTGGCAAGCGTAATCGCGGTATTAATTCTGCTTTTACAGTACGCAAAATCTCCAGTGGTATTGGTGTAGAGAGAACTTTTCAAACCTATAGTCCGCTGGTTGATAGTATTACTGTTAAGCGTCGGGGAGATGTTCGACAGGCAAAACTGTATTACTTGCGAGAGCTTTCTGGACGTGCTGCGCGTATCAAGGAAAAGCTCTGACAGGCAAACTGTAGTTGAAAAAGCGGCGTAAGCCGCTTTTTTTGTATGTATCCTGCGCTGATATGCGTGATAGTTGGGGCTGAAGTTCACCAACTGGAATAAAACCGGATACACTAGCTCACAACTTTACCTCATGCAGACCCCAAAATAATGGACTTGCCTGAACAGTGGGCTTACTTCAACGTCGTATTGATATTGTGACTATGGCGCATGATTCTGACCTTGAACTAATTGAATATTACCTGGACATGTTGTGGTTAGAGCGTGGGCTTAGTGCCAACACGCTGTCCTCTTACCGCAGAGATCTGGCGGCTTATAGCGGCTGGTTGCAGAGTCAGGGGCGAGACTTGTTGGCCACTGATGAAGCCACTTTGCAGAATTATCTGGCCTGCCGTTTCGAACAGGCAGCCAGTCCCCGTTCCATCGCCAGGGCTCTGTCCTGTCTGCGTGGATTTTTCAGTTTTTGTCTCCGCGAAAATAGAATTGAGCAAAACCCGGCAGCGATGATTCAAAGCCCAAAGTTGGGTCGTCCATTGCCTAAAAGTCTTACCGAAGAAGATATCGAATGTTTGCTTGCGGTGCCGGATGTCGATACGCCTATTGGTCTGCGGGACAAGGCTATGATCGAGCTACTCTATGCCACCGGGCTGCGAGTATCAGAGCTGGTCGGTCTGTGTCTGTTGCAGGTAAATATGCGTCAGGGCGTAGTCAGAGTTACGGGCAAGGGCGATAAGGAAAGGCTGGTGCCTATTGGCGAGGAGGCGATGGACTGGTTGGTGAAATATCTGCAGGTAGCGCGCCCTGAAATCCTTGCTGGCAGGCAGAATGAGGTGTTGTTTCCCAGTAGTCGGGGCAGACACATGACACGGCAAACCTTCTGGTACCGCATAAAACACTGGGCAGCGGCAGCGGGTATTGATAAGCCTCTATCGCCCCATGTGTTGCGTCATGCTTTTGCAACGCATCTGTTAAATCACGGTGCAGATCTGCGTGTGGTGCAACTTTTACTGGGGCATAGCGATCTATCTACCACGCAAATATACACTCATGTTGCACGTAGTCGTATGAAAGCATTACACGCGCAACACCATCCCCGCGGCTAGTTTCCCCCAAATATAGAAAAACGCTAGTGGATTTTTTGCCATGTGAGTAGTAGCTACCTGTGGGCAGGTGTGATTAAAATATTGTTAACGGAACCTAACATGGAACAGAGGGGATCGTTTACACTCCAAACTGATAATTTTCGGGAAAAAGACATAAAAATGTTTAGTAAATTTATTGCGGTAGTAGTGGTTTTGGCCAGTTTGAGCACAATCGTTCACGGTAAGTCTGAGCCGGCACAGAATGTAGATGCAAAAACCGGTGCGGCGATTGTTGCCAAATTAAAAACAGCGCGTCCTGACCTCGATTATGGGGGTGTTACGCAAAGCCCCATTGACGGGATTTATCAGGTGCAGGTGATCGGGGGCCCCGTGCTTTATGTGACGGGTAATGGAGAGTATTTCTTTGATGGTGATTTGTACCAGGTCAAGCCGAGCCGATTTGTAAATCTCCGCGAACAGGCGATGGTTGGTCAGCGCCGGGAATTGCTTGCGGGACTGGATGTTGAAGATATGATCGTTTTTTCGCCCGATGGGCCAACTAAAAGCGTTATTAATGTCTTTACCGATGTGGACTGTGGTTATTGTCGGAAACTTCATCGAGAAGTCCCGGATCTGAATAAGAGAGGCATTGAAGTTCGCTACCTGGCCTTTCCGCGAGCGGGGATCGGTTCGCCTTCCTATGAGAAAATTGTTTCAGCCTGGTGCTCAGAAACGCCCGGGGCAACACTCACCGAACTCAAAAATGGTGGCACGGTAGAATCTAATCAATGTGCCGATAATCCGGTGGCAGCCCAATATCGTCTGGGCCAGCAGATGGGTGTTAACGGTACGCCGGCTATTGTGCTTGCAGATGGCACAATGTTGCCTGGTTATCGACCCGCTGCGGAATTGGCGCGTGTTTTGGGTGTTGATCAGGCTGCCAATGCTCAAGGTGCTAGTGTCGAGTCGAATTGACAGACAGCACCGCCACCTTATAAGGTGGCCGACTTTTATTTTATCCCTGTGAGGAGCAATTGAAGGCTGTAAAAATAGGCATATGCGGGCTTGGCACTGTGGGTGCAGGCACGTTTAATTTGTTGTCCAGTAATTGTGAAATTATCAATGCCCACGCCAACCGGGAAATAGAGGTGACACTGGTAGGCGCGCGGCGAGATAACCCTGTATGCGACCTGAGTGATACTGCAGTAGTAAGAGACATATTTGCAGTTGCCAACAGTGATGTAGATATCGTTGTCGAGTTGATCGGTGGCATCGATGTTGCCAAAAACCTGGTGCTTACGGCCATTGCTAATGGTAAGCATGTGGTGACCGCTAATAAGGCTCTGATAGCTGAGTATGGTAACGAAATATTTGCCGCAGCTCGAAAGCAGGGGGTCCAGGTGGCATATGAGGCCGCTGTAGCCGGTGGCATTCCAATAATCAAGAACTTGCGGGAAGGTCTGGCCGCTAACAAAATTGAATGGTTAGCGGGCATCATCAACGGCACTGGTAATTTTATTCTTACAGAAATGCGTGACAAGGGTCGCGATTTTGCTGAGGTGCTGGCTGAGGCCCAGGCGCTTGGTTATGCAGAAGCCGACCCCGCTTTTGATGTCGAAGGAATTGACGCTGCTCACAAACTGGTAATACTTGCCGCCCTGGCTTTTGGTATGCCGATGCGCTTCGATGCAGTTTATACCGAGGGGATTACAGGTATTGAGCCTGTCGATGTGGTTTATGCGGAAGAGTTAGGTTACCGCATTAAACATTTAGGTATTGCCCGGCGGCGGGAAGCTGGCGTAGAGCTGCGCGTGCATCCAACCCTGGTGCCGGAGAACTGTCTCATTGCCCAGGTCGATGGTGTTATGAATGCGGTGATGGTGAAGGGCGATGCGGTAGGTTCAACCTTGTACTATGGCGCCGGTGCGGGAGCTGGGCCGACAGCTTCGGCGGTGGTTGCCGACATTATAGATGTGTCCAGGAGCCTGGGGGTGGGAGCGGAGCGCGCTATACCCCACTACGGATTCGTAGATGATGTAGTCGCTGATCTGCCAATCCTCGATATCAATGAGGCCGAAACTGCCTGTTATCTGCGTGCTTCGGTACTTGATCAGCCAGGGGTGTTGCTGGTGATAGCGCAGATCATGAGCAATCACGCCATCAGCATCGAGGCAATTATTCAGAAACCACCCGATGTGGGTGAGGAACATGTGCCACTAATTATGTTGACCAACCAGACCAGCGAAAAGAATTTACGTGGGGCCATTGCGGATATAGAGCGACTCGATACGGTAAAAGGGCCACTTGTCCATATCCGTGTAGAGGCGTTGGATACCTGACATCTAAGGTGAAGTTTAGTGTGATCCTGGTTGGCTTTAATCCAGCCTGTAGTCTGGTGTCCCTGACAATATCTGGTGCTCCTCAAAATAAAAGAAGGCATCAAATTTTCTTCTCAGCTAAAACATAAATGGAGTAATAACAAACACTCGTGAAATATATTAGTACCCGAGGAGCTTGCGCTCCACAGTCATTTGCCGATGTGGTGCTCACCGGGCTGGCCCCGGATGGTGGCTTGTTCGTACCCGAACACATACCCCAGTTTAGCATTGACGAGATTGCTTCCTGGCGCGGTCTCTCCTATGAAGAGCTGTCGTTTCGGGTTATGGCGCCTTTTGTCGCCGATGATATTCCCGAGGTGAAATTACGTCAGATAATTGCAGATGCCTACAGTAGTTTTCGACACCGGGCCATTGCTCCTTTAGTGCAGACCGGAACCAACGAGTGGGTGTTAGAGTTGTTTCATGGGCCGACACTGGCTTTTAAGGATTTCGCTTTGCAGTTTCTCGGTCACTTGCTCGATTATCTTCTCGAGCAGCGCCAGCAAAAAGTTGTCATTATGGGGGCCACTTCTGGCGATACCGGTTCGGCAGCGATTGAAGGTTGTCGTCGTTGCAGTAATATTGATATTTTTATTCTGCATCCCCATCAACGGGTATCTGAAGTTCAGCGTAGACAGATGACCACGGTCGTTGATAGCAATATCCATAATATTGCGGTCGAAGGCAACTTTGATGATTGTCAGAATATGGTCAAATCAAGTTTTGGTGATCAGGCATTTTTGCCACAGGGGCGTCGTCTGGTTGCGGTTAACTCAATAAACTGGGCGCGTATCATGGCGCAGATTGTTTATTATTTCTGGGCAGCATTGTCTGTGGGTGGTCCACGCAGGCGAGTTTCTTTTTCGGTGCCTACCGGCAACTTTGGAGATATATTTGCTGGTTACCTTGCGCAAAAGATGGGCCTGCCCATTGACCGTCTGGTGATAGCTACCAATGCCAATGATATTTTACATCGGTGTATCAGCGGTAATGATCACAGTAAACAAGCCCTTGTGCACAGTTTGTCGCCGAGCATGGATATTATGGTGTCGAGCAATTTTGAACGCCTGCTTTTTGATCTTTACGATCAACAGGGCAACGCGATTCAGCAGTTAATGGATCGTTTTGCCAGTACTGGCAAGTTTGAGCTTGATGAGGCCGCGCTACGACGCGTCCGAGGCTTGTTTGCCAGTTGTCGGGTCGATGACGAACAGACGGTGGCTGCTATTCACGACGAATATACCAGTAGTGATTATTTGCTTGATCCCCATTCGGCTATTGGCTTGCACGCGGGGCGACAATGTCGAGTTAGTGCGGAACAACCGATGATTTGTCTGGCCACCGCCCACCCGGCCAAGTTTCCCGATGCAGTCCGCAAAGCAGGTTATCCCCATACTCCAGAGCTTCCACAGCATATGGCGGATTTGTTTGACAGGGATGAGCGCTTTGACGTGCTGCCCAATGACCTGTCAGCTGTGCAGAGTTTTATCGCGTCCAAAGTCTCGGTACTCTAAAGTCTCGGTACTAAAGTCTCGGTATTTAAAGTCTCGGTATTT
>Ga0164315_10000418_pt1 | contig 29490 bp, 24 predicted proteins | sample GuaBasSedimGuay6_FD_113737 | JGI IMG/M metagenome (GOLD analysis project Ga0164315, IMG submission 113737) | Subseafloor sediment microbial communities from Guaymas Basin, Gulf of California, Mexico - Guay6, Core 4569-2, 0-3 cm | ecosystem: Environmental > Aquatic > Marine > Hydrothermal vents... | reverse complement strand
TCAATCTGTTTTTTCTCAATTTTTCGACTAACTTTTTACTCTCCAACTTTTCGAAAGTCAATTAAAACTTCTTTATTATCCAATTTCTTTCCTTTTTCCATTAAAATCTTATGAGAATTGAACCGTTGAACACTCATTGGCCTCTCGTTGATATTTTAAAATTGAACAATTGAACGCTCATTGGCCTCTCGTTGATATTTTAAAATTAAACAATTGAACACTCATTTCACCCATATTGACCTCTAAAACTGAACAACGGGACATTCAAAAATATTTAACAAAATCAACTACTTATTTTTATTCTTTTTTCTGACATAACAGGTACTCAACAAATGATCAGCGTAATGGCGCATTCCCCAAAAAAGGGTTATCGCAAAATAACAGGAACGAAAATATCACGGCAAAATAAATTTGGAACGAAAATAAAACGCAAAATAAATTTTGCACTCCAAGACTCAAACGCAAAATAAATTTGGAACGAAAATCAAACGCAAAATAAATTTTGCACTCCAAGACTCAAACGCAAAATAAATTTGGAACGAAAATCAAACGCAAAATAAATTTTGCACTCCAAGACTCAAACTTCGACGACTCAAATTGATAATGACCTTTTTTTGGGAATGCGCCCTCAGCGTAATCACATTGAAATTATAATCAATAACATCAAGCTCGTTTAATCCTTTTTTTATTAAGTAATCCTTGTCGTTATTTTATCCTTTATTAGACATTATACCGATTTGTTAAGTACTTGATTTCATTTGCGCTCGAAAACAACGCCAAAGCGCGTTTTTTTAACGCAAGAGACGCAAGAGACGCTATTTAAATCGGAATAATGTTTCAAGATTATATAATTTATCCTTTCATAAGCAAACAATCCTTGTAGTTATATTTTGTAGTTATATTTTGTTATAAGCAAAAAAAACCTCCGACATTTTAAAAACCTCGGGGTATTTTCTTAAGCAAACTTATCATTTATAAATCTTATGAAAGCATTATTAAGAGAGATGAAGTGATAGTTGATGTGATGATTGAGAATTGAGAATTGAGAATTGAGAATTGAGAATTGAGAATTGAGAATTGAGAATGGTTATCCTATGCACTTTAATCCAGAACAAACTTCTTTTGGACGGCATGAAACTGTGAACAATTAGTAGCCGATTATCCAGGATATTACGCATTACGCGAAACAGTAGGCATTCATCAACTTTATCGAATTAAAGAATTAGAAAAAATAGAGGCCATCTACTTTTTGCAACAACATTATCAAAACTTTTGACAAAATTTAATGGGCTCAAGTTATGTAGGGTGGGTAACGTGTTTTTGTTGCCCACCATCTTAAATAAATGTAGGGGGCCGGTAACGTGTTTTTGTTGCCCACCCTACATAGAAGTTTTATTTATGCCCGTGTGCAATATATACCCATTCATCTGATAAACTCTCCTTTTTTTCATGCCATCTTAACCAGGTATTTTATTATGCAACAGGCTATCTATCGTACTCACTTGTTTTTATTGCTATTTTTTTCGCTCACACTGTCCCCCGCTTTTGCAAATGATGATCCAAGGGCAATTGTTCAAGCGGCTATTGACTACTGGCGCGATGCCTCGTCTTATTCAGTATCAGACATGACGATTCACCGTCAATATTGGCAACGCACAATGACGTTGCGCGTGTGGACACAGGGCATGAAAGATGCCTTGGTACGGGTGCTCAAACCCAAAAAGGATAAGGGTAACGGAACCCTGACGAAAGATGACACAATGTGGACTTTTTCCCCTAAAACAGGCCGCATCATCAAAATCCCATCCAGTATGATGAACAAAAGCTGGATGGGCTCGGATTTCTCCAATAACGATATCGCAAAGGCCGACAATTTACTCAAACACTACACACACAGTCTTATAGACAAGGAAACCATGGGCGGGCAAGATGTCTTTGTTATCAAAGCCGTACCCTTTGAAGATGCCCCCGTCGTTTGGGGCTTCGAGATAGTCAAAGTGCGTGCTGATCACCTGCTATTAGAACATGCTTTCTATGATCAAGATGATCAGTTAGTCAAGAAAATGGAAACACGGGATATTGACTGGATGGGCGGCAAACTGATTGCGACGACTCAACGCATGACAAAAATCGAAACGCCTGATGAATGGACAGAAATTGTGGTGAAAGAGGCAGAATTTCAAATCAATGTGTCTGACAATTGGTTTACTCGATCCAACCTGCGTAATCCACGACAATAGATAATATCACGATCTTGTCGGGTGGGATCGCGGGCACCCAACGCCCGCGATCCCACCATCCTGATATAAAATAAATAAACGCGCTTTGACGCTAAAGACGCTAAAGACGCTATTGATTCGCCGTAAAAAGATAAATCGAATTCAAAGCTCTCTTGCGTCTCTTGCGTCTCTTGCGTCTCTTGCGTTTATTTTTTTCATCAATAAATACAAGTCTATCCAAAAATATTGTCGTTATAGACGGAAATTATCAGTTCCCATTGAAAGTTAACTCAACAATACTGGGTAAAGCGCCATAACGTCCTTCTAAATAATCTCTTTGCCAAGCTTCATTTTGGCGCGGTTTAAAATCCGTTAATGGATACAATTGTGTGGCTTGTTCAGAATCTTTTTCTATTAACCAAATCTGATCTCGACGCAGTAGCGTTTGATCCAATATCGAACTATCATGCGTCGTAAAGATCAGTTGAGCCCCGCGTTTATTCAAACTCTGATTATGAAACAAGCGAATTAAAAATTGCATCAAAGTAGGGTGAAGACTATTATTGAGTTCATCAACCACTAAAATGTGCCCCTTTTCTAAAATGTCGATTAAAGGGCCAGCCAATGCGAATAATTTTCGCGTACCTTCCGATTCATCATCTGCATCAAAGGGTACAGCGTTATTCGTATTTTTTTCATGATGCAAGAATTTGATCGTGCGCTTGCCTAATTGTTCTCTCATTTCGAGCGGCAATTTAAAAAGCAAGTCTTTCTCGGCATTCAGCTGATTTTCTACTCTCAGATCAACAATATTTAAATCTGCCGACGCTAAAAACGACACAATTTTCTGTTTATGAGCCGTATTGAGACATTGCTTCAGTGTCAAGCTATTGAGTATATCGGAACCGCTATTAAAAACGGTTAAGGTTTGAGTAAACCAATCAAAAATAGATTTCAGTTTCTGACTATGCTGTTCACTATTCAGCATTTTTGCCGTTGAAAGAAATAAGGCTTTATAATGAGTCGCCGCTTGCCATTGTTCACGCAAATCCATTCCACTGATGAGTTGATCACTGATAAACCAGTGTTGTGTCTCAGGATCATAAATCCGTTCAAGCCATTGTTCCTCATTGACAAATAGCCATTCATGCTTGACGCATTCACTTGTTAAGGCAAAACCATATTGATATTGTACCCCGTCTTTAATAAAAATCGCTTCAAACTCACTAGGTGACTGATTGGGTTTGAGTAAGAAAGGTTTAATATTAATCGGTTCATCGTCTTCGCAATTTTTGGCCGAATTTTTCACAAAATCATGCATAAAAGCGATAGCACGAATCAAATTACTCTTGCCTGCCGCATTCGCGCCATAAATAGCGGCTGATTTCACTAAACGTGGCACAGTAGAACGTTTTAATGAAAACGTGTTTTCGTCTTGAAGTTCTTGAGTCGAATCAGCGGCGAGACTGAGTGTTTGAGTGCCTTGAATAGAACGAAAATTGGTGACATTAAATTCAATAAGCATAGGTGCCTCATTTAGTTGTCTAAAAAAATGGGTGATGTGATAGAACGCTGATTTGACTGATTATCAATTATCATGATCTGCGCTGTTTTTTTTGATTTGTTAAATTTTAATCAGTGTTAATCATGATTATCAGTTTGTAGCGTTCTATCTATCACTTTCATCACCCACATTTTTTTCATTTTAATCAGTGTTAATCATGATTATCAGTCAAATCAGCGTTCTATCTATAACTTATGAATATGATGATCTGGAAAGACTGGAAAGACTGGAAAGACTCATTCCAGATTTTCAGGCCCAATTCGATAATAAGTATAATCACAGACAACTATTTTGATAATTTGAGATCAATGACTTTTTGCTTGAAATCAAGAGTTAAAATAAATTGGCTCAAAATATCATTACCAATGAAACCATTTATCCCTAAATTTTCTTTAATAGCTCCAAATTCAACTTCTACAGCATCTAATTCAAATTCATCAATAATGATTTTATCCACTTGCTGACATAAGACTTCTTGTGTTCCCGTACCTATACCAAATAGGCGTTTAATTACAGCCGGTTTATGATAGTCAAATTCGACGAGATCAATATCTATTATTGTGCTTGATGAGCCAGTATCTATAATGCAGTTAGGAACAATGATGGTTTTTCCGCCATAAATAAGTGTTATGTTGATCCATATCAAACCTTGTTTCCATTCAAACTTCATTGAAGTATTCCTTTAAGTGGCACATTTTCTACAATAAATTCTTTTGGCGTGCTGGGAAGTGAATAGAGTACTTCTTTTCCTTGGCGATTATATGCTTGATACGCTTGGCGAATTTCTTTGGCATCCTCACTTACCATCAGAATTTCACCTTCTAGTATCTTGAATTGATTTGAAGAAATGGGTTCTTCGACGATATTTCCTAGCAAAATAAATTTATTGGGGTAAAGTGCTTTGATTTTAGCCCATTTCATGATTTTTTCCGCTTCAAGTTGTTTGTTATGACTTAATGATCACTCATTCGTTCAAATAATGGGCGAAAACATTTTTCGCCCGATTTGCTTACTGACTTCGCAAAATCAATTTTAAACGAAAATACCTTCGCAAAATCAATTTGGAACGAAAATCCCACCAAAGTTTGCGTTTTGTATAGCCCAATATTTCAAAGTCAAGATATTTTTTGAACTCATATTATCAAGTTATAGATTTTTTAAATCCTTTTAATCTGCAAGGTATTTATAATCTCACGCGAAGACGCGAAGGGGGAATGGTGGGCAACAAAAACCCGTTATCCACAAAACTTTAGGCTATTCGCAATTTGCGAATCAAAAAGTGATGCTCGAATACAACAATTTCTAAATATAGTCTATACTTAATTTGTTAACGACAGAAATTGTATATGAAAGGATTGGATCGTGGTGCTACCGGGGTTTTAATTCGGTATAGAAACCATGTGAATTATAGCGTTTTATGAAGCGTAAAAAACATCCGTCGTAGGGGCAAGCCCTTGCTCAAGCCCTTTTTTGTATTTAACCCTATCGAAAAAGGCTATGTTAAAGGGCTGTTTTGAAAAAACGCTTTTATTATAACGACTATACTGAATGGAGAAAGCTTGAATGAATACCAAAATGAGTATGATCTATTGGAAAGGAGAAAAGTTTTGGGTTGGAAAACTCTTGGAGCATCCTAAAATTATGACTCAAGGTGAGACTTTGGAAGAATTAGAGGACAATTTGAAAGAGGCTTACATGCTCATGACTATGGATGAGGTGCCTCAAGGTTATCAAGTTAAAGTAAACGCGCTTTTTTGCAACAGACGCTAAAGACGCTATTGATTCTCCGTAAAAAGATAAATCGAAATCAAAGCTCTCTTTTTGCGTCTCTTGCGTCTCTTGCGTTAAAAAAAATTCCCAATCAACGCCCTAGAGCCAATCCAAGTGCTAAACGAATTAAATACAACTCATTCTCAATTACACAGGAGCTTATATAGATATGAAACTCAAAACACAACAGATGTTGTCTATCATCGCGACAACGGCCGGTTTGAGTTTGCCGCTGATGGTTGACGGCGCGGAAACTCAAACACAGGCTGCGTTGGAAGCCGTGGAAAATTGCCCGACTTTGATTGCTCAATTCAGACAAACGGCAATAGAGGAAATGGAAAAGAGTGTCGATGCTAGTCTCCAAAACGCCATTCGATGGGGATTTTGTGGTGGGTATTATTACGATGAGTCACCTAACTATGGGCCTGTTCCCGCATCTGTATCTGCGGGTGCTCCAGTACCACCTACCGCTCTTGGTGGCAGTGCCACTGAATACTCGGAAACCAATGTCCAAGTCACTGGTGTTGATGAGGCAGATTTTGTCAAGAATGATGGGGCTTATATTTATATGCTGGCAAATGGCAAGTTTCGCATTGTCGATGCTTGGCCGCCGGAACAGGCCTCTGAAATCGCGGCTGTTGAGATTGAAGGGGAGCCTAAAAAATTGTTTGTGCATGACGGGCGAGCCTTGATTTATTCCTCTTTGGATCGCATCGGGCAAAATGGCTCTAATTCCTCGTATTATCACGGTGACAGCGAATGCACTTATGGATACGACTGCGAATTTACCGGTGATGGACGTGAATTGAAAATCACTGTGCTTGATATCACTGAAGTGACACAACCCAAACTACTGCGAGAATCGCGTTTCTCAGGCTCGTACTTAAATTCGAGACGCATTGGCAATGCGGTTTATTCGGCCGTTATCTTTCCTGAACCCCACATTCCCGGTGTCAAGTATTGGCCCGATGATGAAGACTGGAACGATACGCTTTGTTCTAATGATGCTCAAAAACAGATTGATTTCGAGGAGATTAAGGCGCCATTTGAGGCCCTGAAGACTGAAAATCGTCAGCTGATCAATTCAGCCGATATTACCCAATGGTTGCCGGCGGTTAAAGAGGTTTATTATATTGCCGATGCCGATCAAACCCAACAACCTCATTCGCTTTTAGCGAACTGTGATAATTTTTATCGCACTAAACAACAGGCCGGTATGAACTTCCTGTCGATTATCTCAATGGATATCAACGGCGAATCCCCCCTGCAAGCGACTACCATTATGGGCAAACCTGGTGCCGTTTATGCTTCCCACTCTGCCCTGTATGTCGCGGCTAAACATTCACAACGATCCATGAGAACACCGTGGTTTTTTAGCGATGATAGTGATATCGAGGAAGCCAGCACGATTCACAAATTCAAGTTAAGCAATGAACCTCCCGCTTCCCAATATCAAAGCAGCGGTGTCGTGAAAGGCCGCGTACTCAACCAATTTTCAATGGATGAATATGACGGCTTTTTCCGCCTCGCCACGACTACCGGCCGTTTGCCTAACCCAAAAACGCACAGCACCATTTCGATTTTAGAGGATAAATCGGGTGAATTGGTAGTCGTCGGGGAAATTGATAACATCGCGCCCACTGAAGACATTCGCTCTGCGCGTTTTATAGGCGATAAAGGATACGTGGTGACGTTCAAGAAAACCGATCCGTTGTTCGTCTTTGATCTCTCCGATCCCCAGAAACCTGCGATTGCTGGTGAATTGAAAATCCCCGGTTTCTCAACCTATATGCACCGATTGGATGACGATCATCTCCTCACAATTGGTTACGATGCCGATGATCAAGGCAGTTTTGCTTGGTTTCAAGGCATCATGTTGCAAATCTTTGATGTCTCCGACATGACAAACCCCATGCTCACGCATAAAACCGTCATCGGCACGCGCGGTTCCACTTCGGAAGCGGCCACTAACCACCTCGCCTTTAATTACTTTGGTTCCAAAGGTTTGTTAGCCATCCCAATGACGATATGTGAAAATGGCCAAGAATGGAGTGGCAGTGGGGGCAGTTATGGCGATTTGATGACGTTTAGTGGCCTGTTAGTGTATCGCGTCAACGCAGAAACGGGTTTTGAATTAGTCGGTGATGTACCCCATATTGCCCCAGAAGCGCAAAAGACTGATCGAGGTTTAGTCTCCATATTTCCTGGTGGAAACAAGAGAAATATGTGTGGTAATTGGTGGACACAATCCAATTCTTATGTCAAACGTTCCATCTTCATGGATGACTATGTGTTTTCGATTACTGAAGACACGATTAAAGCGAACGCGCTTTCTGCCCTTGGCAAAGACATTGCGGTGATCCATTTCGATAACGAACCTGAATGCGATGCTTTCCATGCTGATTTATGCCCTACCGAAGGCGTTTGCCTATCGCTGAATGGCAATTGGGAAGACAAATTGTGCCGCTTACCCTCGTATAGCCCCTTACGTTCCTCAAAAAGCTTTAGCGATATCTGTACGGCCAGTTATAATCCTGACACAGAAACGCTAGAGATGCCTTGCGTTGATAATCGCGGTATTCAGCACAGTGCGACATTATCCATGACAGAGGATTTTCCGGGCTTACAACTCACACTGACAAAGAGTCAACCGACAATTCTAAAAATCGCCTCACGCGGTTGTGAAGTCAGCTACGATCCAAAGCAAGACACTGTGCGTATTCCTTGTGTCAATCGTCAAGGTAGTCGCGAAATCTATTGGATCGAATTGAAAGTGTTGAATCAAGAACCCTTGATTGTAGAAGTGACGGATTTTGGAACCAATTAGCTGGTGGGTAACGGGTTTTTGTTGCCTGCCCCATTTCCATAAAATTTGTTGGCGGTTTATTCTTGCCTGATTTCTGTTTGTAAGCCGATTTCATTCAACAGGTTAATAAAGGGATCAGGATTCAGTTCTTCCACATTCACCATCGTTTTGACATCCCAATCGCCGTTTGCAATCAAAATCGCGGCAGCAACTGGAGGCACGCCAGCGGTATATGAAATCGCTTGCGCCTCTACTTCTTCATAGCATTTTTCATGATCACAGATGTTGTAAATGAAAATGCTTTTTTCAACACCATCCTTTTCCCCTGTTATCAGGTTGCCAATACAGGTTTTGCCTGTATACCCAGATGCTAATGAAGCGGGATCGGGTAAACAAGCTTTGACGACTTTTAAGGGAACGACTTCTAGCCCTTCTGTTGTCGTGATGGGATTATGGTTTAATAAACCGATCTGTTTTAACACGTTGAAACAATTGATATAATGATCGCTAAAGCCCATCCAGAAACGAACGGTGTCAACGTCTAAATTGATGGCCAGAGAATGAATTTCATCATGCCCCATTAAATACACTTGATGTTCTCCCACTACAGGAAAGTCATAACGTTTTGATTTGGCATGATGCCCACATTCTTTCCATTGCCTGTCTTCCCAATAGCTGACACTTTCCAAAATTTCACGTAGATTGATTTCGGGATCAAAGTTAGTGGCAAAAAATTTACCATGATCGCCAGCATTGATATCCATAATGTCAATCACACTGATTTTGTCAAACTCATGTTTTAAGGCATAAGCGCAATAAGCGTTGACAACACCCGGATCAAACCCCGCACCTAAAATGGCTGTGAGCCCCTTTTCTTTAAACAAGTCTCTTTTGGGCCATTCAAATTCAGCATACCAAGGATATTTGGCATTAATCACCTCAATCTCTTCATGAACGGCCGTGTCTATGTAAGCCGCGCCGGCCTCAATACAGGCATCCATAATCGACATGTTGAGAAAAGCACTACCCACATTGATCACTATCTCAGACTGGGTTTCTTGAATCAGTTTCACGACGTTGGCAATTTCACTGGCATCAAGCTGTTTTGCATACAGTTTTTGATTGACATCGGCCAAATTGTTTTTCCGGTGAATGCTGTCGATGATCTGTTCGCATTTTGAGAGTGTTCTTGAGGCAATGCAAATCTTACCCAAAACCGCGTTATGTTGAGCACATTTATGGGCAACCACATGCGCGACTCCACCTGCACCGATAATCAGTACATTTTTTTTCATATTGAGCGATTTCCTTAGGATAAGTTGTTTTTGAAATCAGTATAATCAAACGTTTTGACGATTTCATGGATACCATCGAGTCTTTTGACGACAATAGAAGGCATTTTCAGGCCGTTGAACCAGTTCATTTTAACCATGGTGTATCCGCCCGCATCGGCAATCGTGATTTGATCGCCCACTTTTAATTTGGATTTGAAATGAAAAGTGCCGAAAATGTCGCCAGCAAGACAGGTTTTTCCGGCTATCATGTATCGGTATTCACCTTGATTTGAACCCTTGATTGTCGCTTCCGCTCGGTATTCTAATAGATCTAACATATGGGTTCCTATTGAACTGTCTACAATAGCGATATCGATTTCATTATGGACGATATCCAATACGGTTGTGACGAGATCAGTGGATTTTGTTACGACAGCATCTCCCGGTTCCAAATAAACTTGAATCTCAAAACGCTGGCTAAAGGCTTTCAATTTTTGCGCGAATTTTTCCAACGGATAATTTTCTGAGGTAAACGCAACCCCGCCACCTAAACTCACCCATTCTAATTGCGGCAACAGTTCAACATAAGTCTCACTGATGGTATCCAGCATGGCTGAATAGGCTTCAAAATCCTCGTTTTCACAATTGAAATGAAACATCACCCCATTAATCAAATGTAAGACTTGATGTATTGCATTATAGTCGGTTACGCCAAGCCTTGAATAGCGTCTGGCGGGATCGGCTATATCATAGTCGGAAAAACTGATTTGCGGATTGATGCGTAACCCAATATCAAGATGGCTGACTTGATCATGAAAAGCCTTTAATTGAGAGATTGAATTAAAGATGATTTTGTTTGAATAGGCCTTTAATTCTTGGATATCCTCTGCAGAAAAGGCAACACTGTAAGCATGAACTTCTCCATGAAAAGTTTCATGGCCTAATCTGGCTTCGTATAAGGAACTGCTTGTTGTGCCATCTAAGTATTGGCTCATTAAATCAAAAACGGACCAAGTTGAGAAGCATTTTAAGGCGAGTACTGATTTTGCACCTGAAAGTTCTTTAACTGATTGAATTTTAAGTAAATTGTGGCGTAACCTGTTTTCATCTATCAGGTAATAGGGGGTTTTTAAAATCATGTTTATTGGTTGTAGGGTGGGTAAGGTGGGGTGCATTTCTAAAAAAGAGTCATCATAGATAAATCTTGAAGGTCCGATTTTCGTTTCAAATTTATTTTGCTTCGGCGTAATTGGAGTGCAAAATTTATTTTGCTTTCGGCCTATTGGAGTGCAAAATTTATTTTGCTTTCGGCTGCGACAGCCAAGACTGATAATGACCCTTTTTTTGGGAATCTGCCTAAGCTTAATGTGGGTAAAATACAAAATCGGCTACCCGACAAATCTTTTTTTTTATTTTTTTAAAATTTAAGGGGCCGGCAAAAAAACACGTTGCCTGCCCCCTACATGATTTAAATTTTAAGGAGGATAAACAAAGTATTAATTCGTTTATCCACGTCATCCGTTGTACTCTCATTGATCAGGAATGATGACGACGTTTTAAGGAGGATAAACAAAGTATTAATTCGTTTATCCACGTCATCCGTTGTACTCTCATTGATCAGGAATGATGACGACGTTGGGTTTGGAGTAGGGGCTTTTGCCGCTGCAATTGTAAGCTTGGACGGCGATATAAACGGCAGTGCCTGGGCTTAATTGACGCAAAATTTGGTTTTGTGGGCCTAAATCTATGGCCGTCATTTGATTGAGTGTGATTTCACTGATGTCAGAGTAGGGGGCGTAGGATAAAATATACCCTTCTGCTTTGCTGACTGTTGTCCAAATGGCTTGGGCATGATTTTCGCTGACGGTGACTTGAAGTTTAGGGGCTTCTGGTATGGGTGTCACGCCTGGGGTACAGGGGGTTGATACCAATGCGATATCATCAACAAAGAATCTCATCGCGGCTCCGCCGACAACATTGGACTCAATGTACAGTTGATGAATTTGATTATCGGCATAAGCACTGATGTCGCTTGTGATTTGGGTATATTCTGGATATTGGGCTGCATCGGCTTCTGTGATGCCAAAAATGGGTTGGTTATCAATACTGATTTGTAAATAACCGGGACTTTCGGCACTGGGTATTTGTAACCAGAAACTTAAGCCGGTTGTGCCTACGGGTATGATTAAGGTTTGTTCAAGGGATTCGATTCTGGCTGGATAGGCGCTGCCAAACCAGGCGAAGTATTCGCCGGTGTGTGCTTGACTGGGAAAATCTGGATCGCCACAAGTCGTATGACTACAAATGGCTGAGATGCCAAGGCTATCTGTTTCATGCCATACGGGATTCGGGGTGCCGAGTTCAAAGCTGCCATCGCTGATGGCTGCTAGTGGGTTGTCGTCATTGATAATCGTCACTTTTGCAGGTTCGGCTAATTCGGTACTCGCGCCGCCGGTGGGATTGAGTAAGCTGACTTTGAAGCTTTTCTCTTTTCCATAATAGCTGTTATCAGTGATAGGTACGGTAAAGGTTTGCTTACGGGTGTCACCATCTGGCCAGGTTAGGGTACCTGTGACGGGAGTATAATCAATGCTGGCATGGGCTGAGTCGTCAGAAGTCATGTAATTCACAGTGATTTGGCCGCGATGGCCTAACAATCGCTTGACTTCAAAGGTGACTAACCCACTGTTTTCATTGACAGTGTACTCGGTTTGGGCAAACTGTAATAGGCCGGCATCTTGTTGTACTATTTCAACATCATCAATTAGGATAGCGGTTGTTGCGTTATCGTGGCCGTAAACTTCTGAATAAAAAAACACGTCATGGAGTCTGCCATCGGCATAAGCACGGATATCGAGGGAAACCAGTTTGTAATCGGCATATTCAGCGGCTTTGTCTGATGTGATCACAAAATGCTCGTGACTATCAATCATAACAGTCAGGATATCAGAAAGGCTGCCACTGGCTGGTGGGGGTATTTTGAGCCAAAAATTTAATTTGGTGCTTTCTAAAGGCATGATAAAGCTTTGTATGGCAAAAGCGGCCGTGGGTAGGGGTATGCCGCCAAAAAAGATCATATGCTCACCTGTGCGGGCTAATCTGGGATTAGCAAAAATCGCACTTTCACGTAATCCGGTAATGCCGCTATTCCAGAAGGGTTGGGGTAAATCGGGTTGCCCAAATTCAAAGCTACCGTCTGCGATGCCGAGGCTATATTCATTGTCAGCAATGGCGACGAGACTTTGTTCTTCTTCATTGAGTGTGGCGCCGCCAGTGGGATTGGATAAGACGACGGTTAAGGTTTTTTTGCCATCAAATACGGTATCATCCAATATGGGTATGTTGAATGTTTTGTTCTCTTTGTCGCCATGAGCCCAAGTCAGGGTTCCAGCGGTTTGGGTATAGTCGCTACCGGCTTTCGCAGTGCCGTCTATCGTGGCATAGTCTACTGATACGATACCTTGATCGCCTTCTTGACGGGCGACTTCAATTTGGACTGAGTTGAGATTCTCTTCGATGCCATAGTTGATTTGATAGATAAAGAAATCATCTATGCGTGTGTAGTCGCTGATGCCAGTTAATTCAAAGTGCCCTGCGCCATCATTATCTATAATAGTGACTTTGCTTTGCTTTGGAGGATTGGCAATCAGGTTGCCAGTTGGATTTTGTAAGGCTATCGAAAAGGCTTCTTCAAAGCTTTCTGGGTGGCTGTCATCCAGAATCGTGACGGCAAAGCTTTTGGGATTGATATCGCCATCTTCCCAAACCAAGGTGCCGGCCGTGGCAGTATAATCTTCACCTGCTATGGCAGAGCCATCCACTGTGAGGTAGTCGACTGAGACGCGCCCTGTCGCACTCCACTGACGGTTGACTTCAATGGTGATAGCACTACCCGTTTCTGGCACGATAACCCCTTTGGTTAGGAAGTCGAAGACTACCGTTTCTGCTGGTAGGGCTTTGACGGCGGCTAGTGCATCAAGACGGGGAAAGGTGAGGCCGTTTTTGACATCAGTGATCATGACGCCGGTTTTTTCCATCATGATTTCTATTGAAGTGGGCGTTAGCGTGGGATAGAGTTCTAGCATTAAAGCGGCGACACCAGCTGCGATAGGGGTGGAAAAGGATGTACCGTTTTTCGTAATCTGTCCACCGCTTATCATTGAAGACGTGATATTCACGCCTGGGGCGAGGATATCGACTAGGTGATTGCTATTACTAAAATCAGCGACTTCACCGGCCATATCTGTCGCGCCGACTGCGATAGCGTCATTCAAACAAGCGGGTGAGGCAATCATATCCGTAAAACCGTCATTACCGACTCCGACAAAAATAGAAACCCCTTGTTCTCGCAGTTGTTTAAAAATTGTAGCGGTAGCGGGATCATCGTCATCGCAGACATTAGAAAAAGCACCACTGCCTAAACTGAGCGTGATGATTTGAACAGGTTGTGTGCTGAGATTGGCGCGAATCCAATCTAAACCGGCTAGGATATCGGACTGTAAAGGGGCACTGAAGATGCCGATCTGGCTGGAGACTTTGATGGCGACAATACCGGCATCGGGTGCAATACCTTGTGGCCCCGTGATCGTCCCCGCGACGAAGGTACCATGCCCCATGCCATAGATATCATCTTCAGCGAAAGTGCTTTCATTGGTACCGAATGGCGGACAGGAGCGATCTGAAAAACAATGTTGCGCGACGATACTATCGGCCAAATCGGGATGATCGGTATCAATCCCTGAATCTAAGACGGCGACGGTGACACCTTTACCGGTATAAGGGAGGGCATGAACCGCATCGACATTGATTTGCGGTTTGCTGTCGGCTAACAGAAACTCGTACTGTTTATCTAATTGAATCGAAACGACTTCAGGGTGATTTTGCAAAATCGTGATCGCTTGATGCGAGAATTTTCCAGCGAAAGCGGGTATATAGTAATACTGACGTTTCAATTTGAAATCAGATGCTGTTTTGGAACGAGTCGCGGATAAGGAGGCCAAGACAGTGGCTTGACTCTGCGCGATGAGCTGTCTACGCTGTTTATCTGATACTGTGCCTCGAAAGCCTTGTCTGTGTTTTTGATCTTCAAGGTAGGTGCTGACGGGATCATGTAAAGTGACAATCAGCGGTATCTGAGCTGTCGTTTTAAGTTGATTCAAGATTTGAGGATCAAGTGTGGCAGCCGATATAGGGGTAGTGAGAAAACAGATACCCAGTATGAGTAAACTGTAATGAGGTATTTTCATATTTGAAGGATTCTCCATCTGATTTTTAAAACTTTTTCTCAACACAGAGTCCACAGAGGGGCACAGAGGGCCACAGAGGTTTTATTTCTCTGTGAATCTCTGTGCTACTCTGTGAACGCCGTAAAGCGTTTTTTAACGCAACACAACCTTTTAAACCGATTTCATCGCGTCAACGGGTTTAAGCAATCGAATACGCAAAGCGGGATACAATGAGGCTATCAGGGTAAACACTAATATGGCGGTTGGCCCTAAAGTGAATGCTAATATAGATAATTGGGGTGTTATGGTGTCACTTAATCCAAATTCGGCACCGAGTTCTGCCATGCCGGGATAAGAAAACCCGTAAACATAGTAATATAGGGTAATGGCGGTGCCGAAGAGTAATCCAATGGCTAAACCCACTAAGGTAAGCAGACAAGATTCTAATATAACCAGTTTACCAATAAATAGGGGTTTGGTGCCTAATGCTAACATGACTCCAAATTCACGGGTGCGTTCCAGTACGGCCATTAAGAAGGTGTTGAGTATACTAAAGGTGACGATCAATATGAGACAGCCGTACATAAACCATCCATTAATTTTGTCGGCTTCAATCATTTGGCGTAATCCTGGTACTAAAGCGTTCCAGTCTAAAACCACTAAATCTGTTGTTAAACCTGACAGGTTTTTAAAACCTGTCAGGTTTGCTAATACGGTTTCCAAATCATTGAAGTTTTTTACCATGCCGACTAGGATATGTGCGGATTCGCCCATGCTGAAAATCTCTTGGAAGGTGGTTAGGGGCATTTCAATCAATCCCCGATCTATTTCTGAGAGCCCACTGTTAAATATGCCAACAATGGGCAATACAGCGGCAGCGATGGAACCATCGTACCCACTTCCAAGAAAGGTTAATTCGTCTCCTACCTTGACTTTCAGATTACGGGCTAAGGCTTCTCCAATAATGACTTCCTGTGCATTATCGCTGCTTAAAAACTGTCCACTTTGAATACGTTTTGGGATCGTAGAGAGTTGAGTCTCATGCGCTGTTTCCACACCGATGATTTGCGTACCATAAGTTCGTTGTTCTGAGGCTACCAGTGCAAATCCATTCGCACGCACGGCAATATCAAGTATGCCATTGATTTTACGCAATGTTTCAGCTAAGGATTGGGCCTCTGCAATGGTGCTACGCATTTTCGGTTTGTCTAAATAGCCCTGACGTTGCACCTGAAAATGGCCCGTCAAGACGCTAAGATTGTTTTCAATCATCATGTCATACGAGCCCAGTTGCAAGGTGATCATAAAGACTAATAGGAATGCGGCAAAAGCAATGGCGGCAATGGTTAAACCGCTACGACGGGGATGGCGCCAGATATTACGCCAAGCTAAACGTAGAATCATTTTTTTTCAATTATCGATTAACTGTAGAGACGCGATCGCGAAGCGTCTCAGGATCGCGTCTCTACATGAAACACGCCAAATCAATCCTTTATTATATACAATCCTTGTCGTTCAGGTTTTAAAATCGTTTATTACGCAAATTAGACAGGGAAAAGGTGCCACGGGGCACTTTGATATTAAATTTCGCTTCTTTGATCACGATTTCCGTCCATTCATCAACACTATCAACGAGTTGCATACGTTGCACTGTGGCAATGGCTTTGCCCCCCATTGTTTTAATCTTTGAGGTAACCCTTTTTTTAATCAAAATATCTTGCTGATCATAAAAAGCCTGTTCCAAAATAATCTGATCATCGCGAATTTTGAGTTGCTGTTTACCCCAAATAACGGCCGCATCTGGTTTTGGCTTGGCTTCAATCAGGTATACCGTTTGCCCTGTATTTGTTGTTTCTGTGCGCTTGATACTGTGCGTGTAATGTGTCACTAAATCATCCATTTTAGTGATTTCATTATTGGAAAAATCAGAAGCCCTCCAATTTTGATTCATTTCAGATAACGAAATTGGGGTAATTTGCTTAGTGTGTGGCGAAAAACGCCATGCTTTACCATGGTTGAGCAAAAGCGCATGACCATTATACTTGTCATTATTAGGGTTAATCAGATGGACTAAAGCGTTTTTCAAGCCCATTGTCCATACTCGTAGCGTCATCGTGCTTTGCCCCTTGGGGAGGGGGCGCTGGATAGTCATCTGTAGCACGGTATAAGATGATTTCTCGCCGCGCCAATGTGAGAGAGCTTGTTTAACAATCTCAGTGGCTTGGTTATCAGCAAAAACTGGGGACAGATAAAAAAAGAGTAATAATAATGCGTAGTTTTGATAAGCATGAGATGGCATAAGAAAAGACTCCGATTCAGTTATCAGTTATCAGTTATCAGTTATCAGTTCCACATTTAGCTTCGCTGGCCTTCGGCTCACGCTAAAGTATAGCGAAGCGAAACTTTAGCGTGAAATAAAGTTTTGCGCGCAAAACTTTTGCGTGGAAATCAGTTGTAGTCAGCTATTTTTCCCCTTGGTTGCCATCAACAAATAGGCGATAAATCGCCTATTTAGTGAACGGTGTGTATTTATTAATTAAAGTTTATAGCAATTTATGTCGTGATCAACAGGATGTGAAACAAAAAATGAGTGGACTTTAACTTGATAGAACGCGGATTGCGCTGATTGTCATGATTTACGCTGATATCGAGTAATCAGGTTCAACATCAATTTGATCACTACAGTTTATAGCAATTTAAATATACAATCATTGAATTAAAAAAATGATGGTTTCAAAAGGGCGAAGCAACCTGTTCGCCCTAAAAACTATTGAAATTGAGGCGGTTGTTGTTGATGCCAATCGGTGCGTTGTTGATATTGGTGAGCAATGTTCAATAATTGGGCTTCTTTCAAATAATTGCCGATCAGTTGTAATCCGACGGGGCGTTGTTCGGCAAAACCGGCGGGTATGGATAATGCGGGTAAACCGGCTAAGTTAACGGAAATGGTATTGATGTCGGATAAATACATGGTGACGGGATCATCGATTTTTTCACCGATTTTAAAAGCCGTTGTGGGTGAGGTTGGCCCTAAAATGACATCGACTTGTTCAAAGGCTTGTGTAAAATCTTTGCTAATTAAGCGGCGAATTTGTTGAGCTTTCAGATAATACGCATCATAATAGCCGGCTGAGAGGGCATAAGTGCCGATCATAATACGGCGTTTGACTTCGGGCCCAAAACCTTCGCCGCGTGAGCGTTTATATAAATCCATCAAATCTTGTGGCTGTTCACAGCGATGTCCAAAGCGCACACCATCGTAGCGCGATAAATTGGAGGAACATTCGGCCGGGGCAATGATATAATAAACAGGAATGGCTAGATGACTATGGGGTAAATGGATGTCGTGTAGGGTAGCACCTGCTTGTTCAAATTCTTTAATGGCTGTCTCTAGCGCATTGCCCACACCCGCGTCTATGCCCTCGCTAAAATATTCTTTGGGTAAACCGATTTTTAAGCCTTCAATGCTGTCGTTTAAATGGGCCGTGTAGTCTTCTTGTGGGTGTTCTAAAGAGGTTGAATCTCGTTCATCAAACCCGGTGATGACGTTTAAGAGTAAAGCGACATCTTCGGCACTGCGCCCGAGAGGGCCGCCTTGATCTAAACTGGATGCAAAGGCAATCATGCCGTAACGTGATACTCTACCATAAGTGGGTTTAAATCCCGTGATACCACACAATGATGCGGGTTGGCGAATAGAGCCGCCTGTGTCTGTTCCAGTGGCAATGGGCGTTAAACGCGCCGCGACTGCGGCGGCACCGCCGCCCGATGAACCCCCTGGTACGGTTTGAGTATCCCAAGGATTTTTGACGGGCCCATAAAAACTGGTTTCATTAGAGGAGCCCATGGCAAATTCATCCATGTTGGTTTTACCTAACATCACCATGCCTGCGGCCTGACATTTTTCGACAACGGTGGCATTGTAGGGGGCAATGAAGTTGTCCAACATTTTGGAACCGCATGAGGTTTTGACACCCTGAGTACAAAAGATGTCTTTATGGGCAATGGGTATGCCCGTTAAGGGTTGTGCCGTTCCGTTGTTCAGGCGTTCATCAGCAGCTTGGGCTTGTGCGAGTGCTAATTCAGGGGTTTGGGTAATAAAACTGTTTAGCTGTGTATCATGCGTTTTAATCCGTTCTAAAAAATAACGGGTTAATTCAACACTGGAGCATTCACGTTGATGTAATGCGCGAGAAAGTTCGATAAGGGTTTTATTGTGCATCTTTAATTGTTTATTAATTAATTTTAATTAAGATTGGTGAGCAACTAAAAATAGATTGTATTGTTTATCCTACATTATGTAGGGGCGAACCTTTGTTATCGCCCAGGCAGACACGCAGGTATGCCCCTACAAAACCCCACATTCTGAAAGAAATGTAGGGGCGAACCTTTGTTATCGCCCAAGGGCGTATTCACCCAATATTTTGGATGGTTTACTCAATCACTTTGGGCACTAAATATAAGCCGGCTTCAACCTGTGGCGCGTTGGATTGAAAATGCTCACGCTGATTCGTTTCTTTTACACAATCAGGGCGAAGTCGTGCGACGGCATCAAGGGGGTGTGCCATTGGCGTGATGCCTGTTGTATCAATACAATTCATCTGTTCAACTAAATCTAATATATTGGAAAGATGATGAGTGTACAGTGGAATATCTTGTGTACTTAAAGATATACGGGCTAAGTGGGCAATTTTTTCGACATCACATGATGAAGACATTTAATTATAATCTCCTTAAAAAATAAACAGTATTATAGCGAAATATCATCACGATCCAATATTTTCTATCATTATTCTATAAAACCAAATCCTTAAAATACTTAAATTGAATCGGTATAATATTTATTTATCGTTATTATTGATATGGGGAGTTAAAAACTAAAATATTAAATCTAAAATGAGAAAGTATACCAAGATTTTACAAACACCCTAATTTGAATCTGACAGGGTTATCACATTTAACGAAAAGATGAGGGGCATAACGAGGTGTCGAGAGTGTCATCAAAAAATTTAAGCTTAATCTTGTCTACCAGACTTGCCCAAAGTTGATTAGCTTGGTACAGTGATCTCAAAAGCTAAAAACAGCTGCAATTACACAATACAATCTTATGTTGCTATGGTAAATAAAGCTTATGTCTAGTCTTACTAAAAAACTAAACAATACTTATCTATTTAATTTATAACAGGATTAATTGAATTTCATGTTCAAAAGTGTACGCGGACTTTTTTCCAACGATCTTTCTATTGATCTGGGTACAGCTAATACGCTGATTTATGCACGAGGGCAAGGCATTGTTCTTGATGAACCTTCTGTTGTGGCGATTCGACAACGTGAAGGTAATGGTGGCGGCACAAAAACTATCGCAGCCGTGGGTCAAGAAGCAAAACAAATGTTAGGCCGTACACCGGGTCATATTACCGCAATACGGCCTATGAAAGATGGTGTTATTGCGGATTTTATGATTACTGAAAAAATGTTGCAGTATTTTATTCATAAAGTCCATGATAATAGATTTTGGCATCCTTCTCCACGAGTGTTGATCTGTGTGCCATGTGGTTCAACTCAGGTGGAACGCCGAGCGATTCGTGAATCAGCGCAGGGTGCTGGAGCACGAGAAGTTTATTTAATAGAAGAACCAATGGCTGCGGCAATCGGTGCCGGTATGCCAGTCAGCGAAGCGACTGGATCAATGGTACTTGACATTGGCGGCGGAACGACAGAAGTGGGGATTTTATCCCTCAATGGTATTGTTTATTCAGAATCTATTCGCACCGGTGGAGATCGCTTTGACGAAGCGATTATCAGCTATGTACGTCGTCATTATAGCACTTTGATTGGTGAAGCGACGGCAGAGCGCGTCAAGCAAGAAATCGGTTCAGCCTTTGCAGGTAAAAAGTTATACGAATTTAATATCCGAGGCCGTAATTTAGCAGAAGGAATTCCTCGTAGCCTGACACTCAACAGTAATGAAGTTTTAGAAGCGTTACAAGAACCTTTAGCCAGTATTGTCAGCACGGTGAAAGCAGCGTTAGAGAAAATTCCACCAGAATTAGGTTCAGATGTTGCAGAAAAAGGTATTGTTTTGACGGGCGGAGGTGCCTTATTGACCGATCTTGATCGTTTACTCCAAGAAGAAACGAGACTACCCGTCATTGTTGCAGATGATCCGCTAACCTGTGTCGCTCGCGGAGGAGGCAGGGCATTGGAAATGATTGAAGAACATGGGCCCGAGGTTTTTGCTTTAGAAAGTTCTTAATTAATCTAACGAGACATGCCTTCTGAATGCGTTTGAGGACAAATTTTTTTTCCCAAGGATTTATCAAGAACAAAATTGATTTCACGCTAAATCAGGAATGGCGAGCTTGTGGCGAAGAAATCCTTTGTTATATACAATCCTTGTAGTTATGATTGAAACATGATAATAGATTTAAAACCGTCGATTGTAGAAGGACGAACACTGACTTTAAGAGTACTGATATTTATCTTAGCCTCTTGTGCCCTCATGATTACAGATCATCGTTTGTGGTATTTAGAAACAGTGCGTACTCATTTATTAGCCGTGGTTTATCCCATTCAATACGTCGTGAATTTGCCCGTCAAGATGGGCCAATGGTTATCTATGAGTGTCAGTAGTCGTATCCAGTTGCTTGAAGAAAATGCAAGCCTACGTGAAGACAATTTGCATTTACAGGTTGCTTTACAAAAATTTGAGGACTTGAAAACTGAAAATGAGCGTTTACGGCGATTACTGAGTTCCTCTGTCAGAGTAGGAGAGCGGGTAAAAATAGCCGAGATATTGGCAGTTGATTTAGATCCCTTAAAACGCAAATTATTGATTAATAAAGGTAAAAATGATGGCGTATTTCTTCATCAACCCGTTGTGGATGCACAAGGCGTGATGGGGCAGGTAATCCATCTTGGCGTTTTTTCTAGTATCGTCATACTCATTACCGATCCTGATCATGAATTGCCCGTGCAAATCGTGCGTACCGGATTGCGTACTGTTGCCAAGGGAATGGGGGCTGTCAATCGTCTCTCTTTGCTGTACTTATCGAATACCGGCCTGAGTACAGGCATCAAAGTGGGCGACTTGATCGTCACTTCTGGCTTTGGTCAAAAATTTCCCAAGGGCTATCCGGTTGGCACAGTCATAGAGGTGACACCTGATATAGGCAAACCTTATGCACAAGTACACGCTCTACCAAGAGCGGCATTAGAACGCAATCGTGAAGTTTTGCTGATATGGATGAAAGAACAGTTATCTGCTATTGATGAACCGTTATCAAGGTTTATAAAACAGAGCCTCAAAAAGTAAAAAGACTTTAAATTATCCATTTCACATTTAGCTTCGCTGGCCTTCGGCTCACGCAAAAGTTTTTATCGCGAAATACTTTTTCAAAGCGTGAAACAGTCTTTCTTGTAGGGTGGGTAACGGGTTTTTAAAGCCCACCATTTCTAAAAAAAGGGTCATTATCAATCTGCTTCGGCGTGCATGGAGTGCAAAATTTATTTTGCTTCACTTTTCAAATTTATTTTGCAAAGGCTTGATTTTCGTTCCAAATTTATTTTGCTTCACTTTTCGTTCCAAATTTATTTTCGCGAAGGTGCATTTGGAGTGCAAAATTTATTTTGCTTCACTTTTCAAATTTATTTTGCGTGTAAAACCCTTTTTTAGGGAATGCGCCCGACCTTATTACCCAGCCTACATTTCAACACGCCAATATCGAAGATATTGAATGTGAATAGGTGAGCAAGTTAGGCCACCTTAACCGATGATGGTGGGCAATCAAAAATATATTGTCCACCCTACATTTTTTTTGTAATAACTGAAAAAAACAAATGAGTTTAGAGCGACATCATGGCGGCTGGGTTATTATTGTCAGTTTCATTTTTAGCTTTATGTTAGCTGTCATGCCGTTGCCTCCTTGGGCGGTTTTCTGGCGACCTGATTGGGTTGCTTTGGTTTTAATCTACTGGTGTATAGCGGTTCCTCAGCGAATCGGTGTCACAACCGGTTGGTTTGTTGGCATCATCCATGACGTGTTAAGCGATACATTATTAGGACAACACGCCTTGACTTTTACGCTGATTGCCTATCTGAGTGTCAGACTACATCGGCAATTGCGCTTATTTCCATGGTGGCAACAATCAATCGGGGTATTTGTGTTTATAGCCATTAGTCAATTACCAAGCGTATGGATACGCACCATTTTGGGTTATCCACAAGAAGGATGGGGAGTCATTTACTCTGCTACAACCAGTATGATTCTGTGGCGTTGGGTATTTATAAGACTACGCGACTTGCGGCGTACCTATCGCGTTTTTTAAATCGTTTGATAACTGTTGATTATAACACGGTGTCAAAAGGGCTTTTAAATTGATAATTGAGGCAACTCCCAAATAATATACCAGTTTGCTACCCTTCAATTCTTGAAAAAATGGGTTGCCCCTTATGTGCTATATTAGACTTGAACTCAAAGGCGTGAACGTGGTTTATCACCACAAAACGCCTTCTATAGTCTTTCAGATAATGATTTTCAAAAGAGATTATTTTTCTGAAAATCTATAACTGATTGATGATTGATAACCTTGTACTGATATGCCTGCTATTTCAACTCACAGGTAGATTTCTAAAAATGACCTGTTTTCATTTTTCCGGTTTTATTATTCATTGAAAAACGATATGTCATCGACACAATTGATACTTAAAGATGCTACTCGTGAAAATAAAATTTTCAGCCATCGCATCATCATTGCGTGGGTGATGATGTTACTCTTGTTTTTTGGCATTGTAGCGCGTCTTGTTTTCTTACAAGTTATCGATCATGAACGGTATGCTACATTATCTGAACGAAATCGCATAAAGACAATACCGTTATTGGCAACACGCGGATTGATTTATGACCGTAACGGCGTACTACTCGCCGGAAATCGCGTTTTCTATAGTTTAGAAGTGATTCCAGAAAAGGTTAAAAATCTTGATTTAATGCTAGAAGCACTGCGCGACATCATTACCATAGAAGATAAAGACATTGTTCGCTTCAAAAAAAAATTAGCCAAAAAACGAGCATTTAGAACCATTCCTCTACGATATCGACTGACTGAAGACGAACTTGATCGCTTTTCTGTCCAAAGCCACCGCTTCCCAAGTATTGAGGTCAAAAACAACCTGAGCCGCTATTATCCCCTTGGTGCCACAGGTGTTCACGTCATTGGTTATGTCGGGAGAATAAACGAACGAGAACTTAAAATCATAGACAAGTCCAATTATATGGGCAACAATTACATAGGCAAAACAGGGATAGAAAAATATTACGAACAAGAACTACATGGTAAAACGGGTTACCAACATGTCGAAACCAATGTACAAGGACACGATGTTCGCATACTAGAACGTAAACCGCCTGTTCCCGGTAAAAACCTTTATCTTAATATGGACATATCGCTACAACAGTATATTGAAGGCCTTATTGCCAAACAACGTGCCGCTGTCGTTGTCATTGAGCCTTCAACTGGCAGTATACTCGCCCTTGTCAGTATGCCTCATTTTGATCCCAATTTGTTTGTCAACGGCATTGATGTTGAAACTTACAGCGGATTGCGCGATTCACCTGATCGTCCCCTTGTCAACCGGGCCATACGTGGACAATATCCCCCAGGTTCCACTGTTAAACCCTTTGTTGGTTTAGCCGGATTAGAATATGGTGTCAGAAATCCAGGTAATCGGACTTGGTGTCGGGGATGGTACAGCATTAAGGGTCAAAAACACCGATACCGCGATTGGAAAAAAAGCGGACATGGTAGCATGAATCTACACCAGGCCCTAGAACGATCTTGCGATGTTTACTTTTACTCACTGGCGTATGAGTTGGGTATTGATCGCTTACACACATTTATGACACGGTTTGGTTTTGGGAAAAAAATGGGTATAGATGTCAGCGGCGAATTGAGTGGCTTGATGCCTTCTAGGGAATGGAAACGCCGCGTCCGTAACAAACATTGGTATCCTGGCGAAACCATTATCACCGGCATTGGACAAGGCTTTATGCTGGTTACGCCTCTACAATTAGCTGTTGCAACCGCCACCTTAAGTAATCGTGGTCAATTCAAACAACCGCGTGTTGTTTTTGCGATGGATAATGCCAAACTCAATGAAATGACCGTTGTACCTCCAACAGTACGAACCACCATTACGCTTAAACAAAAAGCATTCTGGAATACTGCCATTAGTGGAATGCGAGCCGTGGTACATAATCGCAGAGGAACGGCCTACAAAGTGGGGAAAGACTCTCGTTATCGTTTCGCGGGCAAAACCGGCACCGCGCAAGTGATTACTATCAAACAAACTGAAACTTATGATGCCAAAAAACTGGCCAAAAAATTTCATGATCACGCTTTATTTGTTGCCTTTGCGCCCTTAAAACAGCCTCGTATTGCCATATCAGTCATTGTGGAAAATGGTGGCAGCGGCAGTAAAACAGCCGCTCCCATTGCTAAAAAAATCATGGATTATTATCTGTTACGAAAAACACTAGGTTTGTTAATGGTTAATAATTAAGCAACTTAACAAAGGGCAACCACAAGGGATTGCCCCTACAGGATTGGATGAGGCGGGTGCTTCGGTTTTGTTTTAGCTAGACTGTGCTGATAATCCCTAAAAATGAGGTGTCAAAATATGAATTATCCGTATGATTTTGAAGCAAAAACGGCAATAGAAATCATTTTATATATTGCTCCGAAAGTGGCACAACCGACGTTTCATACTATCTCAAAGATGATGTATTTTGCTGATAAAGCCCATTTAGAAAAATATGGGCGTTTTATCTGTCATGATAATTATTTAGCGATGAAACATGGTACCGTACCGAGCGGTACTTACCAGATTTTAAAGATGGTGCGTGGTGACAGTTTTATCCCATTGTCTACGACAGATCAAGCATCGAACGCTTTTACAGTTGAAGATAAGTCGGTAGTCAAAGCGCGTCGCCCTGCTAATTTTGATTACTTGAGTCAATCTGTTTTGGAGTGTTTGGACAATGCTATTACACAATATGGGCATTTATCATTTCGTGAATTGACTGAATTAAGCCACGATACCGCTTGGGAATCGGCTGATGAGAATGATTGTATAGAGATTGAACAAATCGCGGCAACACTTGCCAATTCAGAAGATTTGCTTGAATATTTAAGCAATCCACATCCTTAATACTTAATTCAATCCCAAAAACGGCGTTTGATTTCTATGATAATCCTTGAAGCTGGGCAAGTCTTTTTCTTGCCTAATTGTCGGCATGCCAAACCGGCTCCCAAAGATAAACTCGTGCTACTGACTTGTGTAAAGCCAACACCATTAGGGTTATTTATTAACTCTCGTATCTCGCCATTTGTGCGTAAACAACCTCATTTGATGCAATGTCACGTTTTACTGGAAGCGAGTCAACATGATTTTCTTGAACATGATTCGTATGTGGGTTGTACTGCTACGAACCTCTATCTTTATTCGGTTGATGAACTCGTTAATTATAGAGGTTTTATCAGTCATCCCGCGAGAGAACAAATCATTGCCGCTATCAAATTTTCTACAGATATAGAACCTTTTTACAAAACAGCAATGCTGTCGGAATTAGAAGTTATCTCGTAATTAAACGAAGTGAAGGAATAGCGACAGTAAAACGGGCACTACATTTATTTAGCCCCAATTTTTAATCTTTTATGTAGAAGACTGAAACGTGATAACTGACAACATGCAAACAAGTTGGAATAAGCAGCATTTTTTACATTTAGACAAACCTTTGCTATTAGGTTTATTATTGTTATCTAGCATTGGTTTAGTCGTTTTGTACAGTGCAGGTGCTCAAGATATCGAACTTATTTTTCGTCAAATGCTACGTCTTTTAGGGGGATTTGGCATCATGTTACTGGTTGCCCAAATTCGCACTCAACATATTGTACGTTGGGTACCTTGGTTGTACATCTGTGGTGTGGTATTGTTATTATTAGTTTTAGTGGTAGGCGATTCGACTAAAGGTTCACAACGCTGGCTCAATTTAGGTTTATTTCGTTTTCAACCGTCAGAAATGATGAAATTAGCGGTTCCTATGATGGTCACTTGGTATTTTGCTGCTCGACCTTTGCCACCTCGAACAGGGCATTTATTGTTGGCTATCCTAATCATTGCCATACCCGTGATTTTAGTTGCCAAAGAGCCCGATTTGGGAACCGCACTCTTAATTGCTTCATCTGGCCTATTTGTGTTGCTACTATCAGGCCTCAGTTGGCGCGTCGTGTTTGGATTTATCACCGCTTCCGCTGCCTTTGCGCCAGTCTTGTGGTTTTATATCCTGCACGATTATCAAAAGGATCGAATACTCACTTTTTTAAATCCCGAAGCGAAACCCTTGGGCGCGGGTTATCATATCATTCAATCCAAAATTGCTATTGGTTCTGGAGGCATGGAGGGAAAAGGCTGGCTGAATGGCACTCAATCGCTCTTGCAATTTTTACCAGAGCGCACCACCGATTTTGTTTTTGCCGTCTATAGTGAAGAATTTGGATTGCTAGGTATTTTGGTATTATTAAGCCTTTATTTTTTCATTATATCTCGTGGTCTGTATATTGCTTTACAAGCACAAGACACCTTTTCTCGCCTTTTAGTGGGCAGTTTGGTACTCACTTTTTTTGTTTACATCTTTGTTAATATGAGTATGGTTACCGGCCTATTACCCGTGGTGGGATTGCCTCTACCGCTGATCAGTTATGGTGGTACCTCAATCGTCACCTTAATGGCCGGATTTGGGTTAATAATGGGGGTACATACCCATCGACGCTTCTTGTCTTCTTGATGATTTATTGGAAGAAAGGGCAACCACAAGGGATTGCCCCTACAATTATTGAAAATAATATTCCTGATGAATTGCTTCCATAATAGAATATGAATAACCCAGTTAAACTCACAACAACGAAAAACCGCTTCTCAATGAGGCATGATGCGATAATATTGCTGCTAAGTGGGCTGTTAGTTTGCAGTTTCACGCTTAGAGCAGAAATCATTAATCAACAAGAATTTATCCAAGACATGGTTGTCCAGCATGGTTTGGATGAATTTCGATTGAATTATCTGTTTAAACAAGCCAAGGTCAAAAAAAGCATCCTCAAAGTCATGTTTCGTCCCAGTACGGGGAAAAAAGCGACACCTTGGTATAAATATCGGCGGCGTTTTGTCACGAGCAAACGTATAAAGGACGGTGTGAAATATTGGCAAAGAAATGCGTCTGCACTTGAGCGTGCCCAATGGCATTATGGTGTACCCGCAGAGATCATTGTTGCTATCATAGGGGTAGAAACCCTATATGGTCAAAATAAAGGCCATTTTCGAGTCCTTGATGCACTCACCACGTTAGCGTTTCACTATCCAAGACGTGCTGACTTTTTTCGTCAAGAATTAGAACATTATTTACTGCTGACAGACGAGGAAGGCCTAGATCCGTTAAAGCAAAAAGGTTCTTATGCCGGTGCAATGGGCATTGGGCAATTTATGCCCAGTAGTTTTCGACGTTATGCCGTCGATTTTGATAATGATGGCAGACGCGATATTTGGCATAATAACGTTGATGCCATTGGCAGTGTCGCTAATTATTTCAATCTTCATGGCTGGCAAAGTGGAGAACCCGTGATTATAGCCACTCAAATACGGCCTAACGCAGTAGACACCTTATTGGGTTTGAAGTTTAAACCGGATTATAGCCTACGATATTTGAAACGAAATGGATTGCTATATCATGGTGATCAACCCAATAGCACTAAAGGGATGTTTATAGACTTAGAAACCGAAATCGGAACCGTTTATTGGTTAGGTTTCCAAAACTATTACGTCATTACACGCTATAATCGTAGTAAACGCTATGCCATGGCTGTTTATCAATTAGCTCAGGAAATTGCAAACCGTTATGCCCAAACCCGTTAAATTTTCCTTAATACCCGTTGGCTTACTAGCATTGTTAGTTGAGCTTAGCGGCTGCGCCCAGGTGGCTACCCCTTCATCAGCCCCCCATGCGACTGCGATTCCAAGCGTTCCAGCAGCGAAATACAGGACAGCTTCTTATTGGCATCAAGATGATTTCAAAGCCGCACAACAATACCGTAGAACACTACCAGAAAGCTATGTATCGCAAGGTTACGCCACTTGGTACACAGCAGACGAACACGGTGCCAAAACGGCCAGCGGTCAAATTTATGATTTATACGGCATGACAGCCGCCCATGCGACTTTACCCCTGTTTTCGCGAGTTAAAGTGAAAAATCTTCGCACCGGCCGCAGCATCAAAGTCACTATCAATGACGACTTCGACGACAATAACGGGAGTTTAATTAAACTCTCTTACTGGGCAGCACGTCGTTTAGGCCTCATTAAACGCTCCTCACAACGTATAGAAATCAGCGTTCAGTGAAAGTGAACATTATCAGTTATCAATACCACTGTGTGTGGAAATCAGTTATCAATTATCAATGCTAAGTACTGAAGCATAAATTTTCGTGTATTTTGAAATGGGGCAACCACAAGGGATTGCCCCTACGCAATGCCATGTAGGGGCAATCCCACTTGATGAGCCCTTTGCGCTAAAATATCTGTTTA
>Ga0164315_10000417_pt1 | contig 29501 bp, 29 predicted proteins | sample GuaBasSedimGuay6_FD_113737 | JGI IMG/M metagenome (GOLD analysis project Ga0164315, IMG submission 113737) | Subseafloor sediment microbial communities from Guaymas Basin, Gulf of California, Mexico - Guay6, Core 4569-2, 0-3 cm | ecosystem: Environmental > Aquatic > Marine > Hydrothermal vents... | reverse complement strand
TCTTGTTCATGTTGTATATCATAACCTTTAGTTATAGTCGCTATATCTTTAAGCAAAACAGGTCGTCCCACATATCTATCTACGATAACGTTGCCCAAGTCTTGAGAAGTTTGCAACGCATTGTCAATACCAAACACAACAAACTCACCATCTATTTTGTCTGCTTTTATGTCTGGTAGCTCAAAAGTAAGTCCCTTCAAAGCTACTGCTACTTGTCCCAATGTAACCTTCTTTTGCGAGAGTTTTTTGCTATCAATTAGTATATTGTATTGCTCTTTTTTTTCACCTTTTAGGTCTATTTGTGCTACATCGTCCATCTTGTTTATATGGTATGCCAAACGATTTACTTTTTTGTATAGTTCGACTTCGCTCAAGTTTTTGTCTTTGCTATAAAAAGCCACAGATGCTACTGGTATATCTACATCTATATCCATAGTTTTGATGATAGGTTGCATAGCATTTTTTGGCATTTGGTCCATATTTTTCATCACTTGGTCATACAATTTAAGATCAGACGCTCCTTTGTCTTGACCTATTAGGTACTGAACTTGCACGATACCTACTGAATCTTTTGCTATACTAAATATATTTTCTACCCCTTTTATTTGTCGTATTTTTTGTTCCAAAGGCTCTATGATTATCTTTTGTATCTCATCGGCTTTTGCTCCGGGCATAGGCACTATCACTGCTCCTCCTGCCACTTTGATTTGTGGATTTTCTTCTCTTGGCATAAACTCTAAACTCATATATCCCAAAGCTAATATAAATATACCGAGTATAAATGTTAGCGGGTGATTGATAAATGTTGATGCCAATTTACCTGCTATGTTGTGATTTTGATTTGTCATTTTATACTCCTCAATGATTTGCCAGATGAGATTTGAAGTTTGCCATATAAAATTGTTTGGTCATATTTTGATTTTATCAAATCAGCTTGAGATTTGAGTAAGTTTTCAAACTGCATAAGCAAAAACATCATATTGACACGGAAGTTTAAATTGTTGTTGTATACATTTTCGGTTCGTCTTAATATATCTTTCGCCATATTTTCTATCTTGATTTTATTTGGTATTTGAGCTTTATTTGCTTTGAAGTCAAGATAATATTTATTCACTTCAAGCTCAATGCCACTTTTCATATAATCAAAATATGTTTTTGTTTTCATATATTCTATCTTTGCTTTTTGTTTATTGATATTGTTTATATCACCATCAAATATAGTGTATCGTAAACCAATAGCACCAAGATAATAATCCTTGTCCGTATCAACTGTAGGAGTATTATCGTTTAAGCCATATTCCAAATGAGCCCCGATTGTTGGATAACTTGAAGCACCATCAAGAGCGATTTTCTTTTTCATAGTTTTTGTGTTTAGTTTCATATAGTTGTAGTCGTCTCTACTTTCTATGGCATTTACTTTAAGCAACTCATATGTAGATGTATCGCGGTCATAAAATACAAGCTTTGAGACATCAGTTATAGTTTTATCATCAGTTAAAAATTTTAAATATGCAATTGCTACATCAAATTTTGCTTTTGCTTCTTGGAGTTTGACCCTTATCGTTTGTCTTGCCATTTGTGATTGTTTAACATCAATTATTCTGGCTAATTGGTTATTGTATAATCGCTGACTTGTCCCTACAAACCTATCGGTAATTTTTAGACTATTTTGAAGCATAGATATAAAGTTTTTAGCAGTTACAGCTCCATTGTAAGCTTTTAAAACTTCTATGGCTATCTTTTTTTTATCATATTCCAAGAGGCTTTTTTTTGCTGATATTTGCAGTGTAGCCATAGATTTAGCTGTGTTTATCTTGCCTCCTGTGTATATAGGCACATCGTATGTAAGTTTTCCTTCAAAGTTATTTCTCGCATCTGGATTATTTAACTGGTCTGGCTTATATGATAATAGGTCACTTTTTGTTTGTGAAGCAGTAATAGGATTCATAAGTCCACCCATATTATCTATAAAATGCCCAAATCCAAAATCACCAAATGTAGCCTCTTTTGATGCCAACTTCATACCAAACACATATCCAGCATGATTTGTGCGTGATATATTATATGCAAAATCAAGTCGTCCATAGTCATATGCTTTGGCTTCTTTTAAGCTTTGTTCGGCTTTTTTAGTCTCAAACTCTTTTGCTTTTTGTTCTTTGTTATTTGTTATTGTTAAGTTTATAGCTTCATCAAATGTAACTTTTTTTGCTACAATTAAATTTGTCAATAAAAATAAACTTATCATTATTTTCATCGTTTCTCCTTTAAAATTTTTACTAACTCTTTTATGAAAGATATCAGCATATTTTTGTGATTGTGTGCCGGAATATCCCAAAACATAACTACACTTTCACCCATAGCCAACAAACCTTTACTCAAATTGTAGTTGTTTATTGGTATTTTATTGTGTTTTGTAAACTCCACTAAAATATCATTTAACCACAAAACATATTTTGTTTGTATATTTTTAAGTGTAGATATCATCTGTTTGTTTTTTGTTTTCATCGCTATTTTGACAAATTCACAATAAATCCTTCGTCTCATATTTGTAATATTGTCATCTAAAATACACAAACTAAACAAAGCAAATATCTTCTCTTGGAGTGTATCGCAGTTATTTATCTTTTGGTATATCTCATCGTCATATCTTTGTTGTTCATTTTGTATGATAAAAAATACTATATCATCTTTTGAGTTAAAATAGTTATACATGGAACCTTTAGACATATTGCATTTTTTTGCCAAATCTTCAACTTTGAAATCAACATAACCCATATTTGCAAATAGATTTGTAGCTTCATCTGCTATAATTTTTTTTGCTTTTTCTTTATCTACAATTTTCGGCAACTTGATACTCCTATTATTGACTTCGGGTCATTATAACCTTTTTTGCTTAATCAAACTCAAATTTTATACAATTTTGATATAATTTCAAAAAAGGACTAACACTTATGAACAAAATATCTACCAAAACTATATACAACCCTAATACAACCGAAACTTTAAACGAGAGACGAACATTTGGTGGCGACCCAGATGGTATGCTAAACTTCACCAAACCAAAATACTCTTGGGCTACAAAACTATGGGATATGATGGAAGCGAACACTTGGTTTCCAAAAGAAGTGCAAATGACAGCAGATGCAAAAGATTACAAAAATTTGACAATTGATGAAAAAAGAATGTATGACTTGGTGCTTTCTCAGCTTATCTTTATGGATAGCTTACAAACAAATAATATCATGGATAATATGAATCCATACATAACCGCTCCAGAGATAAATGCAGTGCTATCACGTCAAGCTTATGAAGAAGCGAACCACAGCAAATCGTATGCTGTTATGGTTGAATCAATCTCTGAAAATACAGACCTGATATATGATATGTGGAAAAAAGATGAAACTCTAAAAGAAAAAAACAAATATATAGCAGATACATTTGCAGCTCTTGGCGATGACCCAACCCAAGAAAATATAGTTTTAGCAATGTTTGCAAATCAAATACTCGAAGGTATATATTTTTATGCTGGATTTGCAGCTATGTATGCTTTGAGTAAATCAGGCAAGATGTTAGGTTCATCGCAGATGATACGATTTATCCAACGAGACGAGATAACGCACTTGGTGCTTTTTCAAAACCTGATCAATAGCACGCGAAAAGAGCGTCCAGAACTATTCACCAAAGAGCTCGAAGAGAAGGTCAGAGGGCTAATTCGTGGAGCTGTGCATATAGAAACCAAATGGGGCATATATGTAACAAACAACAAAATACTAGGGCTTAGCGATGAGATTATTACAAAATACATACAATACCTTGCAGACAAAAGACTAACCGCTGTTGGTTACGATGCTGAATATGGAGTAGAGCACCCTATAAAGTGGGTTGATGATTATGCTTCTTTTAATGATCAAAAAGTTAACTTTTTTGAAGGCAATGTAGTAAACTACTCAAAAGGTTCATTGAGTTTTGACGATTTCTAATCTCACCGCTTTGCAGTTTGTAACAAAAGAAAACTTTAAGGAAAATTTAAACACGCTTATAAAATACATAAACACTTGCGAAAAAAATAGTCTCATAACAGCTCCCGAACTTTGTCTTACTGGCTATAGTTATGACAAACTTCAAGAAGCATACGAAGCAAGTGTTGCCGCTATTGAAGTATTGAAAAATTTATCTATACACAAAACGATTGTGCTGACTATGATAACATTAAATAAAAAGTATCAAAAATACCAAAACACAGCTTTTGTATTTTCACAAGGCGATATAATATACAAACAATCAAAAGCAAAACTTTTTAATCTAAATGACGAATCAAAGTATTTTTTACAAGCCGATACAAAAGATATCAAATTGTTTAATGTCAATGGTTTTAAAGTTGCAATACTTATATGTTTTGAATTAAGATTTATAAGGTTGTGGATACAACTTCAAACAGCTGATATTATTTTGATACCTTCCATGTGGGGAGTTTTGCGAAAACAAAACTTAGAACAACTAAGCCAAGCTCTTGCTGTAGCAAACCAATGTTATGTAATTGTATCAAATAGCTCAAATGACAATATGGCAAAAAGTAGTGCTATCATCTCACCATTTGGTAAAGTAGTGATGTATGACGAAAAAGAGATAATACAAACTTCATTTCATCCACTTGATATCAAAAAAATGAGACGGTATCTTGATGTTGGTATAAACTAACAATACTTATTGTATTATTTAGGGTTGATTGTTTTATCTAAGTATCTATTAACATCATCGTGGATATAACCATTTTTATCTACAAATGTTAAGTCATCGCTACATAGCTGATTGATAGATTTTTTTCCCATGATCGCCAATATCACTTTGATACCTTTGAGTAGGTTTTGGTGGTAGTTTTTTATTTTCGTAGCTTGTCGTCTTATGAGATATGATTTTCTTAGTTTATTGTTTTGTGTGGCTAACCCTACAGGACAACTATGCCTCCCCTCTCCTGAACACATTTTTGCACGAATACAACCACCGCTTAGCATAAACCCTCGTCCAATTGCTACCATATCAGCACCCAGTGATAGTTTGACTACGATATCATCTGGTGTCAATATCTTTGAGCTTGCTATTATCTTGATTTTATCTCGAAGCTTACACTCTTTCAATGCTGTATTTGCTATGTATATGGCATCTTTGATATCAAGTCCAACTCTATCCATAAGATACAGTGGTGCAGTTGCACTGCCACCGTCGCCGCCGTCTATACTCAAAAAGTCAGGCACCCCAACTATATTGTTTTCATCTCTTCTTTGCATCTCTTTTACTAACTGTTTGAAACCATCTTTCGATGATATCACTATTTTTATACCTACTGGTTTTTGCGATAGTTTTTGAAGTTTAGCTACGAAATCAAACAATTGTGCTATATCTTTAATATCGTTAAATCTATTTGGTGAGTGAATATTTTTATATGGCTTTATACCACGAAAGTATGCTATAGATTCTGTTACTTTGGAACCAACCAATTTGCCACCTGTTTGTTTGGCTCCTTGTGCAAGTTTTATCTCTGTAGCCTTACAAAACGACATAGTTTTTTGATATTTTCGCGCACTAAAATTACCATTTTCATCTCTACAACCATACAAACCACTACTCAATTGATATATGATATCAGGTATATCTTCTGGTGGTGTTTTTGGAAAATTTTCAAGTGGTTTGTTCCAATTTGGTCTATACATATTGAAATTTTCTCTATCAAATATATATGTATCTATCTCGCCTTTTTTGACATGTTTTGATTTAAGCAATCTTATGGCAGTATAATGGTTGATAAAAATCGCAATAAATATATAAACATATTTGTCAAACTTGTTTAAGGTAATTATATCCATATATTTGTCATTGAAATTTCTATGTGTAAACAGAAAATTGGTTGTCAAACCACCTTCGCCTGTGTTTATAGGAAATTTACCATCGTATGCACCTTTTGTATATGCTTTGGTAGCCTCTGGACTCAAAGCGCCGTCACTCATACCGCTTCTGCATATCGCTGATTTTGTCTTGAATGGATATTTTTTATTTTCGCCAAATGTAACTGAAAAATTGTTATCGACCTCATCGTCATTAAAAACAATATTTGAGTGTTTGATTAGAAACTTTGGGTTTGGTTGTCGTTGATTTGGTGAAAATGACACATAACCGGTATTGTCATATGATGCATTATATACCCAGTCTATTTTATCTTTTGATTCATAAAAATCCTCTTGTGCAAAATACTGACGAAGCGGCTCCCGCAAAGCTTCAAAAATATATCTAAACCTACCTATCAAAGGGTAGTTAATAAGAAGTTGTCTTTTTCTTTGAATGTATTTGTCATATATTATGATATTGGCTACTACAAAAACAAATAAATAAAGAAAATACAACATAAACTATTTTCTTATGATATCGTAGCTACTTTTTGCTCTAAACACAAACAAACCTCGCTTGTATTTTGGGTCTGTTTTGATATCGTGAAAACCTATATAAACTTTGTTGCCAAACTTATCGTTGTAGTTTATATTTAATATCTTGTTTTTTTGTATTTTCACAAAATATGTAGTGCCTTGCAAGGTTGATTTGTATCTGTTAGCTCCAATTTTTTTTGCACTTGATAGTATGCCATTTATACTAAGTCCGCCTTCTATAGCAGTATATATGGCTTGCTCCAACAGAGGCTCTTCTATGATAACTTGATTTATACTTACATATATATTTTTTATTGTTGGTATTTTGTATTGCCACAAGATATTTTTATCTTTGTTGGTATATATTTGTCCGCTATATCGTAGTTTTTTGCCTTGTGTGTTCGTGACAACTTGACTAAAATTTGCCTGAAATGGTTTGATAACCACCGCTGATAATATGTTTGTAGCAAAAACAAGCACCACAACACTTTTGATGATATTCATTTGTATCCTTTTGGTGATAGTATCTAAAATTGTTTAAAATTAGATAAAAAATAGAAACTAATTTAAAAACTCCTCTATATCGTCAACTATCTCATCTATAGCATCGGTAGCTTTTTTGTATATAACTTTGTCTATGTTTGTATCATTTATAGCATCGCTTGGTTCAAGATTGTTTAAAATAGTTTTATTTGCATAACTTGAAAGCATATTGACATCTATCACATTGCCGCTTGTGCCTATTATCACCAATAACTCACAACTTTCAAGATATCTATGCATATCGGTATATTTTGGTGCCGCCTCACCAAAAAATACTATATCGGGACGAAGCAACTCATCACAATTTGGACAATTTTCTTGAAACTCTTTAAGCTTCATATATGATATATCTTTTTTATATCCGCAACTATGACACACAACATCACGCAAAAATCCGTGCAGATGCAACACGTCAACACACCCTGCTTTTTCAAACATATCATCTACATTTTGTGTGATAATCTTGATATCATTTGGAAACTTGTCTTGAAGTTTTTTGATTTGGAGGTGGGCATAGTTTGGTTTTTTGTCTTTGATATCTTGTCGTCTTTTGTCATAAAAATCTATCGTCTCGTCGCGATTTGTCTTAAGGCACCCAGCGGTGCAAATATCTTCTATCTTGTATTGTTCCCATAATCCACCACTATCACGAAAAGTAGATATGCCACTTTGGGCACTAACTCCGGCTCCGCTAAATATTATAACTTTTGGCATATGTTTTCCTTTTGGTTATCGTATCGTATCAAGCTTATATTTAAGAAAACCTCATCTATTTTTTTATGATTATTGTAAAACATGAGCCATATTGTATGTTTGCAAATTCAATACTTCCATTGAAGCTGTCTTGGAAAATTCTTTTACTTAAATACAGACCCACCCCAGTGCCTTTGGTTCCTTTAGTGCTAAAATATGGTTCAAATATTTTTTTTGCAATTTTTTCATTTATACCACCTGCATTGTCTCTGATTTTTATGATTACTTTGTCTTCTTTTTGATTTATTGTTATCTCTATTTTTGGATTTTTTGTGCTATTTTCCACAAATGCATCTTTGGAATTTATGACGATTGTCAAAATAGCTTGCATAAAAAGATTTTGACTGCCATATATATTTATATTTTTGTTATCTTTTATATTTACTAAAATACCTTTATTTTTGATTTCTGCATCTATGATATTTAAAATCTTGATAAACGATTGTTTTATACTGAAGTTTATCTTGTCATGATTTGATCTATAAAATTCTCTAAAATTATCTATAGTGCTTGACATAAACTCTATTTGCTCTTGAGCTATCATAAGACTATTTTCAAACCGCTCATCATCTAATATATTTTGTTTTTTAAAGAGTTTTAAGTTTTGTAGCACCAATGATATTCTAGTTATTGGATGTCGCCATTGGTGTGCTATGTTGCTTATCATATCGCCCAATTCTGTCATCTTTGCTTGGTGTTCTATCATGGTGTCTTTTGTTTTGTTTTTAAGTATCTCTTCATCTACTCTTTGCTTTAGTTCGTTTGCTTGTTTGTATAGCTGATTTGATTTATCTATTACAATTTTAAATATATTATTTACGGGTTTTGATACGATATACATATATAAAAATGCCAACATAAATGTAATAAGCAAAATAATAGTTGTCATATAAATATAATTTTCCAACATTTGTTGTTTTATTTTTGAATTTTTGTTTAAGCATATATACACCACAAGATTATACATCATTAGTTTTTTTACATACCTATTGCCGTCATCTATCATACTTTCATTTTTTATGTGTTTTATTGGTGTTGAGAAAGCCTTATTTGTTATATATTTATCATGCTGGTATATTATGTTGTTTTGTTCATCTATCAAAGATATATCAAATACAAGCGAATTGGTAAATTGGGCGATAAAATCATCTATAAATATATTTGCTATTAGTATGCCTTTGAACTCATCTAATCTGTATATCGGTGTAGATATACGAACTACCGGTATTTTTGGTTCTTGAACTTTGCCATTTTCAATATTAAAATCTATTTTTGATACAAATATCTCATTTTGTTTGAGTTTTTTTGTTTCTTTAAAATAGTATCTGTTTTTTTTATTTTGTAAATGTGCTATCTTGTATGCTACAGAGCCTATGACTTTTCTATCAAACCTAAGCTTCTCATCGCCAAATTCGTCTATATATCTTAACTGCATAAAATCTTTATTTTCTTCTATTATTGTAAAAAATAGAAAATTTGTATTGTGTTTATAGTTTTCAAAATCAATAAACTGTGCAAAATATGGATTATTTTTGACAGCATTTATAGTATCTACTCTTTTTTGTATAAAATTATTTAAGTATATGGCTTTGTCTTTGGCCTGTAGCGAACTTTGTATCTTAAACTCATCTTTGATATTTTGTTTGGTGAAATATATATGCACTATTGTAGTTGATGCCAACATCAATACAGCAAATATGATAAATGAAAAAAATACTTTTGACTTATAGCTCTTTGCTGATTGGGTGAGATTTATTATATCTATCATATTTTGTTTTGCCTTTTATTTAGGTCACCTTTATTGTATCGCAAGATGATAAATTTTAGAGATATTTGCTATATAGCTTGTATCTTATAGCCTACATTTTTGATATTTATTATAAAGTTATTGTGCAATTTATTGCGTATTTTTTTTATATGAGTTCTCAAGGTATTGTCACATACAAATACATCACGCCATACATACTCTATTATAGTTGAAGCGGGAATTGTATTGTTGATATTTTTGATCATTATAAATATAATATCTTTTTCTATTTTCGTCAAATCCACAGCATTGTCGCCGAACATAAGTTTCTCTTTGGATATATTAAAACTATAACATTGGTCAATCTTGATTATATTTTTATTATTTTTATAGACTAATTGTTTAACTCTTATCTCAACCTCTTCTAAATCAAATGGTTTCCTAATATAATCATTGCAGCCAGCATCATATCCCACCTTCAGATCTTGTGTATCACTTAACGCAGTTAAAAATATAGCAGGTGTATCACAACCGTGTTTTCGTATGGCCTTAAGTGTCTCTATGCCATTTTTAATTGGGGTATTTATATCAAACAAAAATATATCATAAATTCCTATTTCTGCTTTGTCTAAAAGTGATTGGCCATCGCTATATGTATCACAAATATTATCCTTAAGTTCAAAATAGATCTTGACTTGAGATGCTATAAGTTCATCATCTTCTAAAAATAAAATTCTCATAAATTAGTTACAAGTAGGTATTTTGTCTGAATCATATGCAAACTCTTGGATAAATCTCAATATATATTTTGATTCTTTTTTGAACTCTTCGCTTCTTATATATATGCGAACCATATCTGTCTCTTTTTCGTCTTTATGTAGCCATAAAAGTTCTTTGCCACTGTTGGCAAAAATATCTTGCCACTCAAACATTGAGTATATGTTTCCGCCTATTTTTCCACTGCCATGACAACTACTACATCTATTTATATAGTATTTTTGTCCTTTTATTTGTTTTGTTTTATGCTCTAATTTTCTACTATACAAAGAAGAATATATGACAACACACAATAAAATCAGCACTACAGCTCTATTTAGCATATTTTTCACCATATAGTTTTTTGAACTTTTTTTTGCCGTTAAATAACCACACTTTCAAATCTTTTGCCGACCACATACCATATATAATCATATGTTTGGTTCCTTTTCTTAGTAGTTTTTCTTCATCTGGTCCCATAATATATATAGCAGGTGTCAAAGACAAAGTCAATCGTTCAGGGGCATGACCTGTATTTTCCACATCGCTTTCACTTCCTGTGGAGTTATCTAGTATCACAGGAATGAAGTTATCATTTATAGTCTTGATGATACCTTTATCGGTAAATGTTTTTTCTTTCATGATTGGACAATAGTAGCAACGCCTTGATTCCATAAATATAAACAAAGGTTTGTTGAATTTTTTTGCCAACTCTTTGCTGTCGTTTAAGTTGTCTTGCCATATTATTTTATCTGTATTATTTTTTGTTGTTGCGTTTATAAATGATATTGAAAATATCAAAATTAAAATTAAATATTTCATATTATAGCTCCTTGTAGTGATTGACAAAAATAAAATTAAATATATATAGCAAAAATTATTTTATTATACCCTCTTGTCTTAAATACTCTTTCCATTTAGTTATATCGTATTTACCGCTATCAAGTCCTTTGACAAATTTTAAGTATGGCACCATGATTGTAGGGTCGGCGTATCCAGGCACTTGCCATATCTTTCGTCCTGTTTTATCAAAAATAATCGTATTTGGTGTAGCCTTTATAGCAAATGTCATCTCAAGAGTTTTGAGGTTTGTTTTTTTGCCCCACATAGTATAATCATGCTGTTCGTCTCGTTTTATCTCGTATATTTCAAAATCTTTTGCTAAGCTATTTAGCTCCTTGTGCTCTTTGATATCTTTTTTAAACACTTCACAATACGGACAAGTTTTTGTAGAAAACAACACCATGATAGGCTTGCCAGATTTTTTAATATCTGTGCTGTTTTTTATCATACTGTGTGCTTGTAAGACGGTAGATACAAACACAAACAAAAATATTGTTTTGAATATCATTTTCATTTTTTGTTTACCTCTATACCATTTGAGATATAATATTTTTTTAGCTCTTCATATACTTCGCCATTTTTTCTATCTTTGCCAACCCATTTCTTTGATTTCATAAAATCTAAAGTAATCAAAAATTGTTTTGTAGGCATATATCCTGGCACCATGATAACAGCTTTTGCTTTTTTATCTGTAAATATCAGTGTGGGTGTGGCGGTGATACCATATATATTTATCATAGTTTTAGTATCCACATCCATATACTCACCTTCATGAAAAAGTTTGTGTCGCAAGTTCTCATGTGCTTTGAAATAATACGATGAAAAGTCATTTTTTAACTTCTCTTGGAGTTGTTTAGATTTAAATATATCCTCTTTGAGTTTCATACTATATGGGTCAGTATTGGTGCCAAATACAAGTATCATCTGTTTGTCATTTGGTCCTACTTTTGCCACATCGTTAAATACTTGCACGGCAACCTTATTTGCTTTTTTTGCTTGATTTGTAGATATATTCATATCTTTTAGTATCTCTTCTGGATTGCTTTGCTTGTCAGTTTTGCTCTCTTGTGCTGTTTTGGTTTTGTTGTCACAACCTGTTATCAACAGCATTGTTATTAAACCAGCAATAACTAAATTTTTTTTCATATTTTTCCTTTTTCTTCTTATAAGTTTATATACTTTTGATAAATATACAAATCTATAAAAACAGACAGATGTGATTATATCACACCTGTCTTAAAGATACTCTTTTTTAGATATTATCTATCTAAAGGAGCTTTTTCCATCTTGTCTCTTTGGTCTTTATCGAGTGGTCTCGAATTGGGCCAGTGAGTTCCTACACTTTGCAGTTGTTTACCATCTCTAGTAATCACTTGCGACCAGTCATAATTCATACCCGGTATAGCTTTCATCTGCACGGTTTTGCTTTTTGGTATAAACTTTTTTGTCCGTAAGTCTTGCAAATCCATATATTTGTCTTTGCCTTGACCTGTCATAAACAAACCATCTTGTATACCATAGCCCAATGTTTTAGGATTGCTATGACAACTTTCACAAGTTCTTGCATGTCGTCCTGTAGTATGCGGTTGCACTGGTGACATATCTGTCCCTGCTACAAGCGAACCACCAGGGCCATCTGGAACTTGAGCTTGTTTGTTTAGTATCATAGATGTGCCATCTGGTCCAACTACGGTGTACGTGACTTGACATCCCGGCATGATTGGAGTGACTAAGTTTTCACCATTGATACCTAGTATAGGGTCTTCCCATCGCAGGTAGCTTCTAGTTTCGCTAGGTTTTCCAAACAGTTTTTTGCCTTTGGTGCCAAGCACCGATTCGCTAGTTTCTCCATTTTTGAAATTTGTTGAACCGCTTGCTATCCAGTCTGTTGCTGTTTTACCTGGAGTATAATCTACCTTGATATGACAACCATAACATTGTGGAGCCCAGTCACTATGACAAGCATAACATTCCATATTGTCCATATGTTTTTGGATTTTGTCCATAGATGCTTTTGCATCTTTTGATACCCAGTCATCGTCTTGAGCTTTTTGTTTAAGCAGTGGCACTAAAAGGTCTTTTCCGCTTGCTAAGTGAACTATCACTTTTTCGCTGCCACCTTTTTTCTTGACTACATTGCCAAGTGGGTTGCCTCTTGTTGATAGCAAGTATCCACCTTCTGGATCATATACCATACCTTGTTTCATCCATTCTGGTAGCTCTTTTGCCAAACCTCTTGCGCCTTCAGGTAGATCAATACCAAATTTCTCACCGACACCTATACGAAGTTCCCATGGAAATTTTTTGTTTGTTCCGTGACAATCTTGACACTCTATCTCTACTTGACCCAAAGTTGTGCCAAATAAAGTTCCGTCTCCGTGCATATCTATAGATGTATGACAATCTTGACAAGTCATGCCTGCTTCAAAGTGAAGATCTTCTTTAATATGTTTGTATTTTTTGCCATGACTTTTACTTTGCGATTTTCCGCCTTCATTTAGAGGACTACCATAAGGCTGCTCCATAAGTCCTACATAGCTTACTCCGATTCTTTTTCCTCTATTGTGACAAGAGTTGCAAGTTTCAGGGTGTATGCCACTAAACTCGGCTCCGCTTGGTGTTTTGACTTTTTGATCTCTAGTAGATTGCATAGTATGTACCAATAAATGTCCGTGCTCTTTTTTGTCTATAGTTGGGTCGCCTCCTTCATATATGCCTTCTGTCGCATATGGTATATGACAAGCACTACATCCCATACCTCTCCAGTCTCCTCGCCCTTTTCTACCTCTCACACCTATGTGGCATCTTTGACAATCAGATCTTTGATAAGTGATACTCGCTTGGTAGCCAATTCTCTTGTCAAATGCCTCTTTGCTCTCGCCCTTTTTTTGTTTTAGGTCTTTTGGACCTTCTGGTGGAAGTGGAAGTTGCTTGAGTTTGGTTGGAAACTGATCAGGATATTTATCCATCAGCGCTACCATATACTCTTTGTAAGTTTTAGTTCCCCAAGCTGGAGTTTTGCCATCTTTGTCTTCTATGTCATAGTTGGCATATTGGACTTTTTTTGTTGGCTCGCTTCCCCACGAGTGGAGATTTCCTTGTATTTTACCAGCTTCAGTTGCCATCAAAGATTTTTTAGTATTTGCAACTGTGTCAGCATGACAAAGACCACAAGTTTTGTCAGCTATCCAAATACTACCTGGGTCTCGCACAAATGCCGACAAACCGCCAGGATGATTTAAAGCACCCTTATGAGCACCTTCTACTGTTCCATTTTTAGGATTTCCGCCGTGGCAAATAGTACATCCTCCTGTATCGCCAACACCTTGCCCCATAGCTTTGATCTGTGTCATCATATCTGAGTCATCATCTCGAATACTCTCTATGCCATTGTGGCACTTGACACAACTATCACCACCTTTGACACTTTTCATAGTGCTTTTGCCTTTTTTATGCATCGCACCAAAAGATGAAGTAGTTGCCAACAACACTGTTGCTATCATCACTATTTTGAGATAACTTTTTATTTTCATTCTCATATCATTCTCCTTTTCGGTTATTTTCCTAACCTTGATGGAAGTTTAACAAATAAAAGTGCCTTTAAAGTGCCATTGTCTGTATTTTGATAAAATTTTTGCTTTTATCACACAAACCCTATTTTCTCGCTGTCTTGCTCCTTGTGTCTTATCTCATCTACTAGCCTGTCGCATAGGTTTTTTGTGTCTTTGATAGGGCGAAATCTGCTTTGTCTTTGCACCGCTGTAAAATCACCCGGTGTCAGCTGTGTCATACTTTTGATGATATGTTGTGTAGCTTTGGTAGGCTTGTCTATGCCAAACTGCTTGGCAAATAGGCAAAACAGTTGCCACGATTGATAGGGTTCAAGATATCTAAACTCCAGTTTCAAGTCAAACCGTCTCATACTTGCTTTGTCTAGATTTGACAAAAGATTGGTCGTAGCTACAAACACGCCGTCGAAGTTTTCCATCTGAACCAACATCTCGTTTGCTTGGCTTATCTCCCATCTTTGCCTAGCAGTGCTTCTGTCGCCCAAAAAGCTATCAACTTCGTCAAATATCAGCACTGCTTTTTCGTCTGCCGCTTCTTCAAATGCCCTAGCAATATTTTTCTCACACTCACCTAGCCACTTACTCTGTAGGTCGCTGGGTTTTTTAAGTATCACTGGCTTTTCTATATACTGGGCTATATATCTGCCATAGGCACTTTTGCCAGTGCCGGGGACTCCATATAGACACAGTCTGGCATTGTGGTGGGTTTTGATACCTTTGGTTATGCTACTTATATCTGCTGTGGTATTGATAAGCTTGGTGCTGTATGTTTGTGGCAAATCATCTTTGGTGGTCTCTTTTATCTTTTTGTATCCTTGGGCTTGCAAAGTGTTGTTGAGTATATGTTTAAATGTCTTTGCTACAAACTTTGGCTTGATACTATCTACTACTTTGGCTGTAGAGCTTATGAGAGATGGAGCTATGTGTTTGTGTGTGGCAAACTGTTTTATAGTTTCATCGTCTAGCTTCTCTTTGGAGTATTTTTTCAACATCTTTATACGGTGGGATTTTTGGGGTATTTTGACCTCTATATTTATATCAAATCGTCTGATGATGGCATTGTCTATAGAGTTTATATCGTTGGTGATCCATATTGTCGGCAAACTATTTGTCTCTAACATTTTGTTTATCCATGCTTTGTTGTCTTGTTTTTTTTGTGGTGAAAACAGACTGCCTTGGTAGCTATCGAACATATCTTCTGCTTCATCGTATAGAAGTATCGAACTTTTGCTAGACAACAAACCTTGTGCTAACTTGTAGGCACTTATCCTATCTTGATCTCTCATGGCATCTCCTTGAGTATCGATACAGTTGACCTCAAATAAATTTTTCTCAACCACTTTGGCTACAGTTTTGGCTAGCTGTGTTTTGCCAGTACCAGGCAAACCATATAGCAAGACATTTGCTCCTGTGGTGCGGTTGTCTGTGGCATGTTGCATATAGTTTACTAGCACATCTATATCTGCCACCATATGACTATAGTCTCGCAATATCAGCTCTGGTTCGCTCGTTTGACTGACTATAGACTCTATCGTATTCAATATATCGCCATCTTGCTCGCACATATTTTCTAGAAATTTTTCATTTACTGTTGTTATAGCATCGCCAAAGTCATCGTATGCGTAGCTTTGCATCTCTACTAGCGAAGTTTTGTGTAGTTTGGAGCCATGACTTAATAACTCTTTGGTTCTTCTCCATGGAATGTCCAACAATACACTGATAACTTGCATAGTCTGTTGAGATTTAAACACTTCTCTTGCTAAACTCAATGTTTGGTCTAGTATGGTAACACTTAGCAACAACACCACAAACTTAAGTATGGTTGCCTCTTGTATCTCTAATCCCAACATTTCGGACATCTTGTCTGTATTTTTGTCCAAAGTTGTCTTTTTGTGGATCGGTTTGTCGTTGGTTAGTTGCTTGTATTTGCTACTCATGGCTTCCATGATGAGCTCTTTTTTGAACCTTTTTTTGCCTACATCTATAAAATGCCCCAGCCCTAAAAAGTTGGCTATCTCGTTGTGACTAAACGAACAATCTTTTGTATTTATAAACTTCCTGTGGCAGTCTAGCTTTAGCATGGCCTTGAGCATCCATATCGTGACTATGTCTTTGTATTCATCTCGCACATATCTCGATGTGTCAAACTGCTGTGTCGCTTTTGTCGTGCTTTTGTCTGTGTCGTCCATATTTATCCTTTGGACTATTATAACATACCGCACAGACAGCACTATGTCTGTGTGAAAATAAAAGCTAAAAATTATACAATACTACTAGGAATTCAGAATTTTATGCAGTGGCATTATTACTACTTGTAGTCTGTAAGGTATAGGAGCAAAATATATAAATCGCGGAGAGGCCAAACATTTGAAAATATCTTGATTTTGTCTTAAAATTTGCGGAGGAGGTGTCAAACTGTTTGAACAAGAAACAATATCAAGATATTGTTTCTTGTGAGTTTTTGACACCAGTAAAATTTAAGACAAAATCAAGAAAAATATTTTCATCGTTTGGGAGTTTTTTTCACAGAAACTTTTTTGCAAGCAAAAATCGCCACGGCTAGTTTTGTTTCTTTTTTGTCGGTACAAAAAAGAAAAATAGGGATAAAATATCTAACTATCAAAAAACTTTAGCTATCTTTTAGATACTCCTGTATATCCTCATCTATACTATCCGCTATACTTTTGGGTCGCACAACTTTGAGATATGGTATCCAATACTTCACGATAGGCGATATTTCCATATCACTCGTGATAGACACTTCAAACTCCAAACTACCATCTTCGTTTGTTTTTATGATTTGTTGTGTAGGTAGTGGGCGTCTGTAGAAATATTTGGCTATATATTTGTGTGCCTTTAACGATACTTTGTATGGTGTTTTGTCTTGGTTGAACCATATTGATATTGAGTTTTCTAGTAGTTCATCTATAGATTTTGACACCTCAAAGCTATGCTTGGTGGGTCGGATATTTGATATATCTTTTAGATAATACTTATGTATCTTTTGCTCTTTTTTAGCTACAAGATACCAAAACCCCTCGTAGTTTACTATCTTTAACGGGTCTATAGCTCTGTCTGTTTTGTCACCATAGACACACACTATTGTTTGTCTAACTTTGATAGCTTGGCTTAGCAGTGCTATATCGTCTATATGGTCGCCGATATCCTCTAGATTTAGCTTGGCATATATGGGTGGGTTGTCGTCATTTTTGAGCTTGTCTAGCATGGCTTTTGACCGCAAAGCAAATCGCCCACCTATAGAGCTGGTCATCTTTTCTAATATCTGTAGCACTATCGTGTCTTCATTGTCTCTGGTCTTTTCTATCTTGTGTCCGTCCATCATCCGCCATACTTTTCGGTCTTGATATATAGGAAACAACGACACAAGTCTTTCGTTGAAGTCTCGCTGGACTGTCCTAGTAGATACAGCAAATTCATCTGCTAACTCCTTGACACTCAAACTCTCGCCATCGTTTAAGCGGCTTATTATCACGAGAAGTCGCGTCAAAGTCTTGTCGTAGTCTAATTTTTTGCTCATATTTTACCTTTGTTGTATTGTATCACAACAACCTCATAGGGCGACCAATTATTTGTAGAAGCTTTTGATATATCTTGACCATAGCCCATGTGTCAAGCTTACAATATGCTATCAAATCCAATCTTATGGCTTTTCGTTTGTTTTTGTCTTTGAGTAGGTGTAGCTTGGCAAATATATCCATAGCATCGCCACCATTTTGGATACTTCCTAATTTTTTATAATCAAGCTCATCATCATCTGGAAACATAGCAGGTAAAACAGATTTGATAGAGAAGCTACCGTTGAAAGCAGGATGATAATAGCCCCTACTTCTAAACGGCTTTATCAAGTCCACAAACCTATCGTTCAAGCTCAAAAGCTGTGTCGCTCGTGCTTTGTCGTGTTTCGCTAGTTCTCGTATTATCCTCTTTTCAAATCCTTGGTTATATGCTACTATAGTTCCACTTGAACTTATATCGAGCAACATATTGTCTATAAGCTCACTTCGTGGGTCGCTGTATTCACCACACAAAAACTCTTTATGCTCACAACTGCCATCTTCTTGTAAAATATGCAAAGAATACTGAAACGGCATCTGCATATATGGTCGCTGGTCGTCAAACCGTGGCACCGCTTCTTGAAATGTCTCAAAATCAAAGAAGTTTATAGGGAACTCTATATCGCCTATAAATTGTCTGATCTTTGATATATCTATGTGTGGCTTTTTTGTCATGGTGGTGCTTATCTGTAGCTTTTGGATCTCGCTTAGTCTCGTGTCGTCTGGTATATCGCTGTAGCTTAATATACCACGACTATATAGGTCAAACTTGTCTTTGCTCCTCATACGATACAAGTCAAACACAGACGGGCTGGGTATATGCCGATGACAAGTGGTATAAAAATCGCACCTATAAGGACTGCTACAATGCCCCCCTATATCGATATGGGGCATATCACCACTCAACATAGAGGCTATATCTCCTATGGTTTGTGGTATTTGTGGCAGTTTAAAAGCTACTAATGCTGTGATATTTGCTATGTTGAAAAGCTCTCGCACATCCAGGCGGCCATCTCTTGTATAGTCGCTATCTATATGCACCACAAAAGCACCGCCTAGAGGCAACACTTTGGATAGCACAAACCACTGAAAAGCCACATCGTCTATGTATTGGCTCTTGACCGTGGTAGCTGACTTGACTTCATATATATCCCACACATCGCCGTTTTTGACTAGCATATCTACCATGACAAAAAGCCCATCTATTTTGAATGTAGCCTCATATATAATCTCTTTGCCACTTTTTATAAGTTCGGTTGTTTTGGTTATCATACCAGCAAAGTTGGAACTGTCCTTGTGAAGCGAAGCGGTGGCAGAGCCATCACTCTCTGTGAGAAACTCTATGGCTACACCATCTGGATACAACTGTCTGGCTAACTCGCCTACCATATAGCCAGTATCATAGTTTGATTGTGTTTTGGTATCTGGAGTGTCTTGTGTAGATGGAGTGTTTTTATAGAGCCACAGGGACTTGTGGCATTGTAATGCTCTTGTGTATTGTGATTTAGATAGGGTCATTTTGGATTATCTTTTTATTTATATCATCTATAGTTGTTTTGTAATTTTCTTTCAAAAGACCTATTGTGTTTTTAAACTCATTTAAAATATTCTTTGATAGTTCATCATATTTTTCCGCTTTTTCTTCTATCAGTAAATGTATATTTTTGTCTAAATCGAAATCGCTAAATTTCCATAAAATTGACGTGCGGGTTTGCTTGTGACTGCATATTAATCCATTATTTTTTATTTCATTGTTGATATTTGTCAAGTCTAGTTTGTCGGTTAATCTTGCAACTGCCCAATATAAGCTATTCATATCATTATTATGAAACCTTAGCCAATAGACAACTTTCCAATCTTTATTTTTGAAAAATTTTATATGTGTCTTGTATTTTATGTCTATCTTATTTATTTCTCCGCCTAGTTCTACATTCCAGCATTTCCAATCTTTATCTTCTTTTAACTTAATTGACAGATAATCAACTAAATTTCCTTTAAAAAAATCTTTTTTTAATTTAGCTTTTGCTCTACTATACTCATTTTTTGTTGAGTTAAGTATATTTATATAATCATTTCTCTTGCTGTCATCATTTATATTTTTTAAATAATCTATTATTGTCATAATTTTCCCTTTATATTCTTTGTTTACCATTTGCACTACTTCTATATACTGTCTCAAAACTTCATTTAGATTTGTGATATTGCTTACCTCTTTTTGACACTCTTTTAGCCAATCTAAAATATGTTTTCGAAAAGAAATTCTAGTATAATCGCTATCCTCCATGGTTTCGTTTTCACTAGATGCCAAGCTTGTTTTGTTTCTATATTCCAAACTATCTTTACTTGCTTTTTTGCCAGTCTTTGTTAGATAAAATATCTTAACATTTTGTTCGTCTATACCATCTTTTTTTGCTTCTTGTTTTAGATATGTAAAATAGTCGCTCATCTGGTATTTGCTATCGTGATGATTTACTTTCATCTCTATACCTATGATATAGTTGCTAGTTTTTATGACAAAATCAACTCTCTTGTTTTCGTCTGTGCTATCCTCTCTTTTCACAGACACAATATCGCCCATGTCATCATCCATCTTTAATGCATGTTTTATAAATAACTTGAGAAACAAATCACCCTGAAAATGTTTGCCGTTTGTATTTAAAAGCGAAAATATAAACCGCGAGTGCATACCTACCTCTTCTGTGGGTTTTCTCAGCACACTCATGACATTGTAGTTGTTGTGTCCTCTTTGTTTTTGTTTCTCTTGCTCTTTTTTGAACTCTTTAAGTTCTTTGAAAAATTTATCATATTTTTCGCTTATCTCTTCGTTTTTCGTATTACTTTCATCTGTCATCGTTTTTCCTTTCTGTTTTCTTGTTCTTTTTTCTTTGCTTCTTCTTTGTTTTTAACTTGTTCTTTTTTGAACTCATCGAGTTCTTTAAAAAACTTACCATATCTTTTGATAGTCTCTTCGTTTTCTATATTACCATCACCTGCCATCATTTGCCTTTTTTGTATTGCTCGCTCTTTTTTGAACTCATCGAGTTCTTTGAAAAACTTACTATATTTTCCTGTTTTGTCTCTGTCTCCTATACAATCGCTTTTTGCCATCATTTTCCCTTTTGTATTGTATCCAATTTATCTTAAGATATGTTCTATATCTTTGCCTCACTATTTTCTATCGCCACCACTACATATTTGCCCCTTTTTGTAGTCTGGGCTATTATATCATATCAATACGACAGGGTGATGTCTGCTTGTGCAAAAAGTTTTTTATTTAGAAATTTTATATAAATTTTTATAAACAGACATCACCCTGTCGTGCCTATATGATACAATAGCACAACTTTAGACTACAGGAGGTATTAACACAATGCGGTGCACGATATAGTGCGAAACAAAAAAAGAAAGGAAAAAGATGGAAAGATTATTTAGATTGATAGTAGCAGACACTACTTGTGTAGGAACAGGAGGCAAATCATGAGATATTTTACAGCAGTTGTGCTCTTGTTGATATTTGGTTTTAACGGATGCACTGGAGGCACACCAAGTTGCACAGACGAAGAAACCAAAAGCTTAGTCATCCGTATCGCCAAAGATGAGCTTAGAAGATATGGTATGTCAAAGCTTGTTTCAAGTTCAAATTTTGAAGTTGCTAGTATTAGAACAAAAAGACACAACAAGGATTTGGACTCATATAGCTGTGCAGCGGATCTCAAGATTGTAGGAGTCAAAAACACATTACCAGTGCCTATCACTTACAATGTAGAGTCTATTGACAATGGCGACAATTATCGTGTAGAAATATTTGGTCTCAAATAAAAAGTTTCAAAAATCACATCAGATATTTGGCTTCAACATACTGAGCCAGATAGATGGTGTCTATAGATACATTCAGCTCAAGCTTCAGTTTGTAGTGAGTGTGTCTTGTTTTGAATGTGAGAATTGTCCTAATAATATTTAGTTATTTTTCAACTTTATTTTATTTTTTTATGTTTTTATAATTTATTTAAGGCAGAAATGATAAAATATAATATATTAAATTTAAGCCAATAAGGAAATCAAATGCATAAATTATCTTTAAAACTCGGTAAATATTTTTATCTTAATTATTATTATTTAACTATTGTTTGGTCAATATTAATGTTTCTAGTGTTTTTAAAGATAAATTATTTTTGTTGCTTAGAAAAGTTAAATTTTATAGACGACATAAATACTTTTTCTATTATATTACTTTTATACTTCATATTAATTGGCGGCTTATTTGTATATTTTTCGGTAAATATTGAAAAAGAAGAATATCAAATTATGGATAAAGATAATTCTACTACAATTCAAAAAGTAATAAATAAAGATAATATAAAAATTATTGTATTACCATTATTCTACATATGGTTTTTTTCATTATCAAAAATTATTGTTGTTGTGTACAAATTGCTTGGGTCTCAAAATTACAGTAATTTTGATATTTTTTCATTAATAGTATGGCTTATATTTTTAATGGCAACATTTTGCTATTGGTTTAAGCTTAAATATAAAGCAAATACAAAACAAAGATTTAATATAGGTTATGCCACCTTAATTATAGTTTATACCTGCATTATAATTTTTTGGGATGATTTAGTTCCATATATAAAAAATCTATTGTTATTAAAAAAGTGTATTGTTAGCAAAATAATGGAGCTGTAAAATGACAAGTGCCTTGATCAATTTCAGAAAAATTCTGGATTTTAATTTTTTACTATTTATTTTAAGTTTAGTTTTTTACATACAAATATTTAATGAATTTTACTCAAGACAAGGAGATATTTTCTTAATACTTAAAGAGCTAAAATACTTCTTGCCCTTAATAATATCTTATATCATAATGATTGTCGCAATTGTGCCATTTACAAAAAATTTTATTGATTTACTATATTTTCTTGGTTTATTTTCTATATTTAATATAATTCTATTTAAATTAAAAAACAAAAGTAGTAAATATATTTCAAAAAATGATTATGTTCCGTTGTATGAACTAAAAGAAAAAGCTATATTTTATAATCACAATGTGTTGTATCAAAATTATTTATATCACAAAGATATAAAAGAAAAGAAAATGTTTACTTCAAAAATATCTTTTGTGAACATTATACTCATAGTTTTGAATTATTTTTTTGTTCAAAACGGTTCTGTAAATATATTTATTCAATATTTATACATAAATTTAAATTACGATATATTTATTATTTCTATAATGCTTGTGATAGTTTTAATGCTTACATTATTTATTCATGCTAATAAATATATTCAGCCAAGCGGTTACAGTGTACACAAAAATGAACTTTTAATTAAAGCAGGAAATGACAAGCTGCCTGAAAACAACATGTTGCCAGCCAAATTTTCAAATCAAAACATAGTCAATGAATAATAATATCTCGTATTGTTTATAGACCAAACAAACTATGACAAACTACCTGAAGTATTTGAGATTATCTTGTATTTTCTTCAATCAATCCTGAAATTACACTGTTTAACTATTTGTTTTACCATGCTCCAAACATACTCAACTTGTTTCATCATTATTAACTAAAAATTTATAAAAAAATTTTGTATTTAAATCATGAGATATTTTATATTTTTTAATACAAAAATAGTACGACAAAATTTTATCCATCTAAAATACTATATTACCAAAAGAAATTTAAAGTTGGAAAGCACTTGGCTAATTTTATGGAATTTACACTAGATATTCTAAGATTAAAATAATGTTTGTTCAGAATTTAGCTTTTTTAGAATTTTGTCATCTAAATCTTCCAGATTTCCAATTAGCATTGGACTATTTGGATTGTATATAGTTTTGTTTTTTGCAACAGTATTTTCACTAAATGTTGCATAACAATATGTGCAACCATGCGAACAAGTATTGTATGCACCAATATCTACACTTTGTACACAACCACACTCTTTTCTTTGATTTTTATCTTTTTTAATATTTAAATTAGTATTAAATAAACTGTCAATTAAATTATCATCAATACATTTTCCATGTTTAATATTACAATAATCTAAATCAATTTCTTCAGAACAAGTTTCAATTATCATATTTCTTGATTTTGCTATATCTGACATTATTTTAGCTAACTCATATAATTTACTTTTTTCTTCTAAAATATCTTGATATTCTATTGCATCAAGTTTTTTAGTTATTTTTTTATATGAGTCTGCAAAACTTATTACTACTTTATCTGTTTTATTTTCAAGTGATTTTGAAATTTTTTCAAATAATCTAATATGTTCATCAAACTTTGTATATTTAGTAAATATAATTGGGTCATATCTCCAAATTACTTTTTCTTTGCCTATTTTATCACTTAATTCAATAAATGTTTCTATTGCCTTATATGGACTTGGTGTATGAGTTTCAAGTTCTCTTGGATAACCTGTTATTGTATATTGAAAATAATAGTTAATTTTTTTTTCATCTAATTCATCAAGATATTTCATTAATGGTTTAGGATTTCTTGTCCAAAATATTATTGCATCTACTTGATAAGGTGTTAATGGTATTTTTTTAATTTGGTTAGCATTAAAAGGATTTTTATTTAATACATAACCTTCTCGTATTCTATTAATAAACCATTTTGAATAAAATGCTGGTATATCAGTTCTTCTACTTGCACTAATTATCATTTTGAACAAACTTTGAAATTTGATATGCAAGATATTTGCCCGTTAAAATAGGATAAAAACTTATATTACATTGTTGACATTTTTCTATACTATTATCAAATTTACTACAGTTAGTTGGTAATTCTTTAATAACATCAATTATTTCATCTGGATAATTAAAAAAACTATGTGTATTGCTTAGTCCCTTTTGATTTTTTAAATAATGATATGTATTACATTTATCATCTGCTAAAGTATAGTTATTCTCTTGTAATTTCTTACAAATTATTTCAAATTTATCTATACCTTTTATTGTTGTATTATCCGTAGCATCACTAGTTATATATGAATTAATAAAATATAATTCTTTTGAGGTATTTCCGTTTAGTATTTTCTCAGCTAACTCATTCATCTCATCATTTGATAATTCTGTTAATATTTTTGGAAAAACAATTACATCTATATCTACAAATGTTTTTTCATTTAAATCTGATACTTTTGACATTAAAAATGGCATATCTGGATGCTCATAGTTCCACTCTATCATGTCAATACCTAAATATGTATAATTTAATTCTTTCTTGCTAACTCTTTTATAATGTTCTAATGAATAGTAATCTATTCCTGATCCACAGCCAATAGAAAGAATATTAAAATTCTTATTAGTGGCATTTTTTAATAAAACTGAATAAGCATTATAATATTCTGTAAAATATGCAGGAAAATATTTTAAAAGATAATATTGTTGTTTAGATATATCATTATAATGTTCTACATCTAAACCATTATTTTGTAATTCACACCATTCTTCATTTTTAAAATCATTAAAAACAGTTTTTGTATGTTCTTCTAAAAAAGTTGTTATTTCTTCCATTTCTTTCCCCTTATTTATTATAAAATAAAATATATTATTAATTTCATATATAAAACCATCTTGATTTTCAATAAAACTATTTTGTTTATTTGAAAAAGCATCAATTTGACAAATATAACATAATTCTTTTAATTCATGGTAATATCTGTAACATAGTATATCCTTATCGGTTGTATTTTCATTACATTTTCTTTTAATATTTACTTTTGTATTGAAACGAAACGATTTAATATTAGACATATTATCCCTTTTATACATGTATGCTAACACCTAAAACAAAAGGTGCGATACCCTTTGTATAGGCTTGGTCTTGTTTGTTGGCTTAATTTCAAAGGACTGACAAACTTTAGAGTAATTTATTATTATACTCAGCGTGGTGTTCTCAACAAATATTTTATATTATATTATAAAATTCTTTATTTTTGTAGATAAATCTAAATTTGCAACCAATTAATACAAATAAAAACATGTCTTCGCTCAAAGTGTCAAATTCTCTCAATCCCATGAAACACTACTCCTACAACATCTTGTGTCAATATTTGTTTTATTTCAAAAGTGTAGTGAAGTTCTCTCTAGATTGGCTGTGTTCTCATACTCAAACTGTCGTTTGACTTCACTCCAGACACATGCCAATAGTCCGGCACTGGCGGTGTCGCTGTGGCTATAGTCTGTATAGATACGACCAATATCGCTGATTTTATAAATCTATTTATCATACATCTCTACCTTGGTTTGACTCATGACATAGGCATTTGCTTTGTACATATAGAAAAATATCCCAAATCCAAATGTGACTATAGTTATGACAAACCATATAAATCCATGACCTATGGCTTGTCCCACACCGATATCACACGACAGCTTGCCTATCTTGTTGTCCTCTTTGTCTACTACAAAAGTATGGTTTATGACCATCTTGTTGTAAAAATACAAAAACACAAACATAGCCAGCCCAAATGTCACTACCGACAACAGCACCCATACTATGATATTGCCTACTATGTCTAGCATCGATATATCACTTTTCAATCTTGTTCCGCTTAAATTTTCATTTTTCATTTTGTTCCTTTTTTTATTGACGATATTTTCGCCTTGTTTTTTTGTCTTTGCTATTTGTTTTGTCTGTTTTCTCGCTACTACATATACTATCCTTTGTTTTATTTAGGCTATTATATCGCACCAACACGACAGGGTTATGTCTGCTTTTCTTTATGTTACATATATCACACAAGCTAACTTATTTTTCGCTACAATACACGAGCAAATAGCAAAATACCTAAACACATGTAGAGTAGTCATAAGTAGAGTTCTCAAAGAGCTCGAAAACAAATTCAAGCTATATAGAGGCAAGATAATATTATTGTAACACAAAGCACACAAAATTTAATAAATTTTGATACAATAAACAAAAAAGGAAAATTGTGAACAAAAATATAGGAAAGATAGACAAAACTATCAGGATAGCAGTAGGATCGGTAGTCGTAGCATACGGAGTATATGCTCAAAGTTTGATAGGTCTCATAGGTCTAATACCTTTAGGCACAGCTCTTTTGGGTTGGTGTCCGCTATATCCAGTGTGTGGCATATCTACAGTTTGCAAAAGTTGCAATGATGACAAAAAGTGCTAAATTTTAGCGATAAAGGATAATTGATGAAAAATAACTTTTTTATTTTATTTATAGTGCTTGGTCTTTTGTTTAGTTTTGTAAATGCAAAAAAAATGGACGACAAACAAATTCTAAATGAAGCAAAAATTTGTGTCGCAAAATACGACAATTGTTTGTCTGATTTTTTTCAAGGATTAGGAAGTATGAGTGGAGACGAGATAGAGGATTGTCAAAACAGTAGAGATGAATGTTTGTCTCTTATAAACAAAAAGGAGGAATAAATGATAAATAAGATTGTGTTGATAGGCTTGTTTTTTGTTCTATCACTAAGTGCAAACGGCGATATAGCAAAGTGTATCAAGACTTATGATGAGTGTGCATATGATTGTAGTCAAGGTGATTTTTGTATGAGTGAAGCTCAAGATTGTGTAGATGAATGCAAAGACAAAAGAGATGAATGTATCAAAAATACCATAAAGAAAAATTGATGAGATATTTTTTGATTTTATTGTTTTCTATAAACATATATGCGACACAAATGACGGTAGAAAGTTGTATAAAAACTTTCGATATGTGTATAGAAAGATGCCATTCTACTTGTAGTTTAGATGGCACTCAAGATAAAACTTGCACCAAAGAGTGCAAAACAAAAAGAGACAAATGCTTATCAGTTGTTTTTAAGATTCAAAAAGATAAAAAATAAAGAAAAAATATAAAAAAAATAATTTTAATTTTAAAAATAGGAGTATTTGCTATGGCAGACTTCAAGACGATAAGAACTATCGATGTAGAATTGGTCGAGTTGTTGGTGATTTTATATTGATAGAAACCCCGAACTTCTTATCAAAACAATTCGCTTTGCGAATTCGCATTGATAATTCAGGGCTATGATGTTAAACTATCTATAATATATCATTATAGATAGTTTTTCGTAGTTTTATAAACTTATTTTGCAGCTTTGGCTTCTTTTATCCAGCCATCTATTTTGCTTTGGTTTGTCTCTATCCACTTGGTGGCATGGTTTTTTATCTCTGCTTCTTTGTTCTCGCCTTTGCTCATAAGCATATTTTGTCCGCTTATGTCATTGACATCGAGTTTGATTAGTTCAAATAGTTTTGTTATATCTTTGTGTTTTGTTACACTTGCGTTTGCTACTATTTTTTGGCTATTTACAGCAAACCCAAAGTCGTTGCCATTTGATAGTTTAGTTGATTTGACTACAGGATGAGCTGAGTTTTTCACTTGCAAAAACACCACATCTTTGCCAGGAGTTAGTTTGCCACTGACCCAGTATGGTGTCCACGTATAATACAATATAGGTTTGCCTGTCTTGTATCTCGCTATAGTGTCGCTGATGATAGCTGAGTATTCACCTTGGTTATGAGTGATAGTATCTCTCAAACCAAAGGCGTCCATTTGGTGTTCTATGACTTTCTCACAGCCCCAACCAGCATTGCACCCTGCCAGATCTGCTTTTCCGTCATCGTTGCTGTCAAATAGTTTGGCTATTTCTGGTTTTTTCAAGTCGTCTATATACTTGATATTGTGTTTGTCAGCTGTTTTTTTATCTATCAAATACCCTTGAGCACAATTAGATATATATTCACCAAACTTTTTGAATTTTGTAGTTCCTCCTGCATTTTCTATTTTTGTGTTGTGGAGTGGGTCCCAACTACTGGTCATAAAATACACATCGTCACTTTGAGAGTTGTCTGCTATAGTTTGATATGCTACTTCATATCCTACATCATTGGTGATCTTTACTTCATACCCTAACTGCTTGACTATGCCAACTGCTACTTGCATTTGGAAGCTCTCTTCTGCTATGCTCGATTTGACTGCTGTGATTTTAAACTTTGTCGCTTGGGCTGACTTTTCTACTGGTTTGTTTGCCTCTTTTGGCTCCTCTTTTTTGCCACAACCTGTAGCCAATAGCCCTATAATACTCAACAGTATTATGTTTGATATTATCATTTTTTTTATCATTTTTTTCCTTTTTGTTTTTCATTTTGATTTACGAAGTTTACTCTTATGATTTTAAGCACGAAGCCTACTGGTCCTCTTTTGGTCCATACTGGTTTTTGTGTATCGCTTGTGCCCATACTTTGTGTGAGTCTATCTAAAACTATAGCCAAAAACACAATACCCAAGCCACCAACTGCTGCTAAAC
>Ga0164315_10000416_pt1 | contig 29522 bp, 81 predicted proteins | sample GuaBasSedimGuay6_FD_113737 | JGI IMG/M metagenome (GOLD analysis project Ga0164315, IMG submission 113737) | Subseafloor sediment microbial communities from Guaymas Basin, Gulf of California, Mexico - Guay6, Core 4569-2, 0-3 cm | ecosystem: Environmental > Aquatic > Marine > Hydrothermal vents... | reverse complement strand
CAGTTATTATTCAAAGTGCTAATGACTATGACCTTGATGATTTAGAAATCTCTGGCTATCTAAGAAAACCATTTAAATCTAAAACACTATTTGAATATATTAATAAAGTTTTTATAAAAAAAACAAAATAATTTTTTTTATTCGAAAAATATGTTTATATTTGCACACACAAGTTTTTAATTAAAAAATGTAGAGTTATGAGAAAGCACAGTTTAGTACCCAACAAAGGTTTAAGTTTATCACAAGCACAATCTATTTCTAATCTTTGTAATCAAAGATCACAAGAAATTACTACCACATTAAGTATAGTTAATAATCATAGTGAAAAAGTTAATCATGAAGGTAAAGATCTTGTTACTTTACAAGGTAATGCAATGCCTGATAATGTGGTTGAACTTTTAATGGAGAAATCCAAATTACACGCATGTCAAGCATTTTTAATGGAAAACATTAAAAGCAAAGATTCAATGTTGGATGATCTAAAAATGGATGATGCTGATATATCAATGGTTACTTTCCCTAAAAAACCAGATTATAAAAGTCTTGTTGATGGATCATTGGAAGTTGTGAATGAAGATTTTGGATGGGAAGAATTAACACAAACCGAATATAATGAATATTTGGAAGCAGAGGCATATGCTTCACATATTGGTCAATTCATACATAAACGTTCTGTTCTTAGTAATTTAAGAAATAATTTACCAACTATACCAGCAATTGATTGGATGGAATTAAAGTCTGGTGAAAAAACACCTGTTTTCATTACCGTTCATCACACACCTGAACAGTTGTTTAAATTACATGAAGATTTATCAAATCATCATCGTCAATACGAACAACGTGTCAATTATTTCAAAGCAAAGGTTAAGAATTTAACCACACAGGAAAATGCTAGAATAGCCAAACACAATGCAGATGTTCTAAATGAAGCAACAAAAGTGAATAACGGATTGTTGGCTATATATGAAAGAGAATTAAAATCAGCTAATGATGAAGTTAATAAAATTAATGCTGATTTTGAAAAAACTCGTCAAGAATCTATTAAAGAAACAGCTACTTTACGTATTAATGTTGATTCTAGATTCCAAGAAACGGTTGATAGATTTTTGAAAAATTTAACCTAATTAATCTTAACCCAGATTATGGGGTGAATGATAAATGAAGTACAAACTAAATTTATTATTCTTTATGTTTAGTGGTAAAGTATATATACTATAAAATATGATCTTAAATGATCTTCGACAGATATGGAAAATATTATACCGCTTCTTCTACAAACAAAAAATGTTTTTGTGGAGTACAAAAAACTACCACACTCATAGTACAGGTTACTTCCTAAAGGATAGATAACTGGACTATAAAAAAGACATCGATTTTGTTTTTGCCTTTGATGTAGAGGAAGGTCTTTATTTTTAACTTTATCTTTATTTTTAACTATACAACTTTACCACTAAATGACCCAATTTTTATTTTAAAATTATGAAAACAAAAGAATATTTTAAATTTGCAAGAGAATTCGCAGAAGAAATGATATCTTTGAGTGAGAAAAAAAATGCCGATTATAGTGGAGATGATGATAATACATTTGGTAATTTTGAAGCAGTTGAGAAATTAGGTATTTGTAGTGTTGAGATTGGATTTTTGACGAGAATGACCGATAAGATGAAAAGAATAATTGGGTACGTTAATAACGAGTCTTTAGAGGTTAATGATGAAAGTATTAAAGACACTTTACAGGATTTAGCAAATTATTCGATATTGTTATCAGCTTACATTTTAAATAAGAAAAAAATAAAAAAATAATTATGGGTAATAAAAAAAAGAAATTCGGCTCAATTAATTTCACCAGAAAAACATTCATAAGTGCTATGGGTGAAATTGAGAAACAATATAAACACGACAGAAAATGTAGTGATGCTTTTGATGTTATATTACCTGAAGATTTTACTACAGGATATGATAATCATTATTTACTTAATAAACTCTTAGAGATTATTAAAATAGCGTTTAATGATAACCATAAAGATTCTTGGATTGATTATTTTATATATGATCTAAATTTTGGTAAAGAATATTCAATCGGCATGATTACCGATAAAGATGGAAGTGATATTAATTTATCTAATACAAATAGACTTTATGATTTCCTAAAAGAAATTTATAAAGAAAAATAAAAAAAAATCGAATTATTGTTTTTCATATGAAAATGGAATTAAAACTTAATATAAAAAATAGGTTTTAATTCCATTTTTTTTTGTAACAAATTTTTATTATATTCGTATCCTAAATAAAAAGTTTATATGAAAGTATTATTTTTAGATTTAGATGGGGTATTGAACTCATTCGATAATTTACATGCATTAAATTTTCTTAATGGAATAAATAAAGATAATTTATTGAGTGATAAGTATGGTCATTTATTTGATGAAAGGTGTGTACGTTGGTTATCTTGGGTAGTAGAAAAAACAGATTGTAAGATAGTTATTTCTTCAACTTGGAGAATGAGTGGTTTAGATGTAATGAAATCTATGTGGAAAGAAAGAAATTTAGCTGGAGAAGTTATTGGTATTACACCTACTAATGTAAAATTAGAAACATTAAATATTCATTCTCCAACTGTTCAACGTTTTAGTGAACTTAAAAATCATACAGATAATAGGGGTTATGAAATTCAAGAATGGTTGGATGAACATCCAGAGGTTACTAATTATTGCATTGTTGATGATAATGATGATATGCTTGGAAATCAATTTCCTTATTTTGTGAAAACAAATGAAAAATATGGATTAACACGTAATGATGCGGAAATAATTCTAACAATTTTAAATAGTGAATAAAATAAAAATATGGATTTAATAGATAAAAAATTTGGAAATTGGACAGTTATAGGAAAAATAAAGAAAAATAAATGGAATAAAAAGGCAGTTAACTATAAATGTAAATGTGGTAATGTCAGAGAAATAGAGATAACCCATTTAAAAAATAATGCTTCAAAAAGATGTAGGGAATGTTATTTTAAAGAAAGAAAAGAAAAGGCTTATGACAAAACTGAATATAAAAAAGATTGGTATCAAAAAAATAAAATAAGACTTAGAAAATATAAACAAAAAAATCCTATAACAAGAGAAAATGCACATATTTATCATTTGAAATATAAATATAAGTTAGAAATAGAGCACTATAATTCTTTATTACAGGAGCAAAATAATAGTTGTGCTATTTGTAAAACTATTTTTAAAATTGACAATAAGATTAAAAAGAAATTGTTTGTAGACCATAATCACGATAGTGGACAAATAAGAGGTTTATTGTGTCAAAAATGTAATTCTGCTATAGGTCTTTTACAAGATTCTCCAGAAATTATCATAAATGCATTTAATTATTTAATTAATAACGATAAAATATATAATGAGAAAACTAGCACATATAGAGAAAATTATTGATATACTACCTATTGCAGGGGCAGATAGAATAGAGTTAGCTAAAATTCTTGGCTGGCAAGTAATAATAAAAAAAGAACAATTTGTAGTTGGAGATGTTGTTGTTTATATAGAATTAGATAGTGTTTTACCGAAAAACTCAGAATACGAGTTTCTTGAGAAATATAAATATAGAATAAAAACCCAAAAATTAAGAAATGTACTATCGCAAGGATTAATTTTACCTCTTCCTAAAGATGGTAGAGATTTTAAATATAATATTGGTGATGATGTTACTGAATTACTTGGTATCACACAATATGTTTCTCCTTCTGAAAGAGAAGCTATGAATAATCAAACCAATAAACATCATTGGACTAAAAAATATCTATTTACTAAATGGTTGTGGAGATATGAATGGTTCAGAAATTTTGTAGCACCAATTAAAGATAATTCTTGGCCTAATTGGGTATCTAAAACAGATGAAGAACGAATTCAAAACATTCCTGATGTGTTAGATGCTTATAAAGAGTTTAGTTGTAGTATCACTGAGAAAATTGATTACCAAAGTGTAACATTCACATCTAATATAGTACCTAGATATAATAATTTTTTGGGTAAGATTTTCAAAAAAACTAAATTCATTGTATGTAGCAGAAATTTAATTAATAGCAATAAAAATAGTTTATATTGGAGAATAGCAAAAAAATATAAATTAGATGAAATCACTAAAAAATACCCAAAAATAATCATACAAGGTGAACAGGGGGATATTGGTGTCCAAGGTAATAAATATGGAATTACTGAACCTACTTTATGGGTGTTTAATGTTATTAAGGATGGGGTGTTTTTAAATGAAACTCAAATGAAAATATTTTGTGATGAACACAATTTACAGACCGTTCCATATTTAGGTAATGTTAAATTAGGAGATTTCAAGTCGGTAGATGATATTATAAAATTTGTTGAGGGTAAATCTAAGATTAATTCTAAAATAGAAAGAGAAGGGATAGTCTTCAGATACATCACCAATGGTAAGAAACAATTAAGTTTTAAAGTGATAAACAATAAATTTTTATTAAAACATGAATAAATTTGTAACATTCGCATTTTTTATTCGTATATTAAGTATGTTTAATTTAAAAAAATAATATCATGAGAAAATTAATTAGAATTGCGATCACAGTTACATTAGTACTTGTATTTTCATTTAGTTCAAATTCCACAATTGTGGTTATTAGAAAAAACGTAACCATCGGTGCTGAAAAAGTTTATGCTTATGGCATTGATAAAATGAAAACAAGCACAAACGAAAATGTGGCAAAAGTAGGTAATTTAATACAGTAAAGAAATAATGACAATAGTATTTGGTATAAATGATAAAACATATATACCAAATATTGTTGTTTATGGTTTATTTTATATGTTTTTCTATAAACGGTATAGTTAAGTTACAATTAATTTATTTAAATCTTAAAAAAAATAATATGAAGAAAATTATTGAATTGAGGAATTTAAAAGACATAGTAAACACGTTCCGAGGTTTTGATGATATGTATGACTATTTGATTAAGACTAATGATATTAATGTATGTAATTATTGTATAGATAATGACAATGTATGGAAAAGATTATCACTAAAATGGATGATTAATTATTTTATGGATAAAGAAGAATATGAGAAATGTGGTGTTTTAAAAAAGATAATTAAGGAACATTACATTGCCTCTGAATCTAAGCAAATTGAACTTCATAAAAAAATGGATAAATTCAATTCATTATATTAATAGTGTTGTATTATTTATAACAGACGACAATAAGAAGCGAATAACAAATGAATTTAGAGAAAAGAAATAAATTAAAAATAATAATAGAGTTTGTAAAATGAACAGAATTAATTTTGTTTTATACACTTTGTTATAAAACGTTTGACTATGGATGATTTAAAAAAAGCATTAATAATTAGAAGAGATTATAATAGAATGCCGTTTGATGAATTTGCAAAAATGGTGGAGGAATATATTGGAGAGAAAATCCCTGAAAAAGAAACATTCCAATATGCAGGATTATTAAATATCGATTTTTTTACAATGTGGGTTGATTTCTAAATATAAAACGTTAATTATGATGACGGTAAAGATTAAAAATAGTATAATAAAATGTAAAGACTTTGAAACAAGTTGTGGAAACAAAAGGGAAATTAAGAAGGCTTACTCCTAATGAATGTGAGGTATTGCAATCAGTCCCTTTTAATTACACAGATGGTGTAAGTGATACTCAGAGATATTAGATGCTTGGAAATGGGTGGGAATGCAACACTGTTGAATACCTATTAATTAAATAAATTATTAACATAAACGCACTGATGCAATGATTGTTATACGTTGTTATGTGTTGGTGTGGTTAATAATATTTTTCCGAATATTTATATATAAAAGAAATACTATGAGTAAAGAAATGAGAGAACAAATAAATAAGGTTAAAAACTTTGGACAGTTTTTGAATGAACATGTAAATCAAACACCCCCGAATGAACCTAAAAAATCCATTAATCATAATCAATTAACGGATTTATTAAATACAATAGGTTATGATAAAACATTTATAAATTATGCTAATAAGCATGGTAGAAAAGATTATATATGTAATGATTTCGATAGTGATAAATTAATACAGGGATTTTGTAATCCTTTAGCTTATTATATAATGGATAGGTATTTAGGAATATCTGTATATAAGGCTATAAACGATATTGATGGAAACCATTTATTTATAAAATTTAAGGATAAGTTTTATGATGGTAAGAATACAAATGGTGTTAGTTCCCCTGTAGAATTTGATTTCTTTACATCAAAAGAAAATATTGAAATAAAATTATTAGAGAAATGAAACACTTACACATAACGGTTTGAATATGAAATGTTGCATCACAGAAGTTAATTAATGTAACAAAAGATTATAATAAACGTATAAGATAATTAGGAACTACGATAGCGATGTTTTATATTTGTTGTTATAAAGTTTTAATTGGGGCTTGGGTTAGGGATGCCGACACAGAGCTTGGGAGAATTCGTACTTAATCATTAACTTGGTTGTGCAAGAAAAAAGATGCATAATATTCACTGCTGACACCCAGAAGTACCTTGGAGAGACATAATCTCTGTATTGCCCCAATTATTCTTTATAACGCTGTGGGTATGGTTAGATTTTTAACGGATTAAATAGAATAAATTATGAATGAAGCACAAAAGTTTTTATTAAACAATGAATGTGATGACTTGAGGTTAAAGGACGCACAAAAAGTTGAAGATTGGATATATGTTAGTGATATGATGGAATTATACCACCAAGAACAAGTTAAAAAATTAACTATACCTGTTGTTAGCGGTAGTTTTACTGCTGAAGATATGGGGGAAGCTTACAACGATGGTGCTGGAATAAATACACCTAGAGAATTTAATATTGACAATTACCACTAACGGTTAGTATATGAAGCGTTGCATTTTTAACTAAAAAAAATAAAATTATGAATATAATAGACATTTCAGATAAAATAAACGGAATTAAAGGTATGCCTAAATGCAATGATTTATATGCATTGTTAGTGGCAGTTAAAGGTAAGGAATTTGCTTGTCCAAAATGCGGGCAAATGGAAGATAATTTTGATGAAAGCAAAGGATATATTATTGATGGTGAGAAATACCCTAAATATTTTAATGAGAGTAAAGGTGCTACAATAGATGGAAATTACCACGATTGGGATGAAGTTCATTGTTGTACAAATTGTAAAACAAAATATTGGTTTAATAATGGGGCGTATTAATTGCCCCTAACGTTGAGTATATGGCAAGTAGCCATAAATAGAAATAAAACTTTGAATATAGTAAAATGATTATAAACAAGCAGATAGCGACAAATACAAGCCTAACTTGGCTATTTGCTATATACATTGTTAACCGCTTTTAATTTTAGAATTATGCAAGAAAATGAATTAAAACAAAAATTTTTTATATCTGATGATGGATATATTAATATTAGATTAAAATTAACTACTGACGATAAAATAGAAAGAGAAAAAGTAGTAGCTGAGTTGATGGGTAAAGTTTTTACAACAGAGGGTTTTGAACTACCTAAAAATGTTGAAGTTGACCAAATGTATTTTCATAATCAAAACCCATTAACGGTATTGAAGGATGTAAAAAAACAGATATTATCGGATATTGAAAGTGTATTTAATAATGCTATTGAAAGACGATAATTGCTGTTAACGGATGATAATATGAATAGTGTGTGGCTATTGTGAGCAGTGCTAAATGAAGCCAATCCCACAAAGAAGTGCCATAAATGTTTGGATAAAACACGATTCACACATTATTTATATTTATTGTTATGTGGCGTTTGAATTATGGAACAAATTAAAAGAAATGGAACATATTGGTTTTATCACAAAAGCGTTATGGAATTTCTACAAGATTTAATAAAATATGAAGGCGAAATATTTAGAGATAGCTTTGGGCGAAGATGGAAATATGAGAAATTTAGATTTTATTTCGGTGATATTAACGAAGAAATGGAAGAAGGTATTAAATGCTTACATTTATATGGAACAGGTATTACAAATGCCACATAACGGTGAGTATAAGATTAGTTGCGTATTTGAAACGATTAATTTTGACTTACTAAAAAACTTAAATAAAGAGAAATAAATTATTATTAACCAACAATGTAGCAATTAATTTTATATATTGTTATACATCGTAAATAAATTAAAAATATGGAAATAAATACATTGAAAGATACTATTAAATTAGAAGTTGAAACTGATATTGATATTATGATAATCGGTAAATTAGAAAAAAGACTTAAAGATGAAAAGATAAGATATAAATTATCATTTGATAATATAAAATTAACATATTTAGAAACAGATAGATGGTCTTTTTCAGCATTGTTGAATAAATTACTATTATGATGTATAACGAGTTTGTGTATGAAATCGAAACGGAAATAATAAACAAAAGTAAAATAAATAGATATAATATAAAAACAACCAGACAAAGTTAATAAAATGAACAGAAATAGTTTTGTTTTATACACTTTGTTATAAACAGTATGAAGATATGGAAAGAAATAAAGATATACCAAATGTAATTTATAATGCAATAGAACAATTGAAATTATGCTTTGGTGGAACAGATGTTGAATTGATTGGTGAAAAAATGTATAGATTAGTGCCAAGTATTGATGCAAAAGCAGGAAGATTAGGAATTGATATTAAAATTAATGGTGTTAAAACATTTTTGGGTTGTGAGAGTATGGCAGAACCAATATGCGAACCATTAGGACAATATGTTGCGGAAGAGTATGTAGCAACGTTAATGAAAAATGCTTTTCCAGAACAATTTAAGTAATATTGTTTATAACGAAAATAATATGCACCGTATGGAGTGCAACGGAGTATGGGGTATATTTAGTGTTACCCATAGTACGGTTTATTAATACACTAACTTAAATTTGAAACAATGAATATACATTTTTATTTGAACAATGAAGAAGAAACACCAATTACATCTTTTTATGATTTAGAATGTAACCCGTTTAAATTAAGCGATATTGTAAATTTAAATGTTGAGGAATTATACCCCAGAGATACAGAAAAATACAAGGAAGATTTCAAGCAGAATATGTTTAAAAACCAAAAAGAATTAGAAGATAACTTTAAACGTAAAAAGATAAAACTTGTAAAAGAGGGCAAATGGTTAAATCTAAGACTGATGAGTAAAAATGATTTAACAATAGAATATCATTGCGAACTTATTTCGTAGTATTATGGGTAACTATTATATATCAACCAGTACTGTTTAAATAATTGATTATGAACATAAAAAGTAAATCAACTCTCGAAAAATTTAAAAATATTTTGAGTTTTAAAAATTATTCTCAAAATACAATAAAAATATATTTACATTATGTTGAAATTTTTTTATTATATTTTAATAAAGATATTTATCATATATCACAAAAAGAAGCGATTACTTATTTATTGAATAAAGAATATATGTCTCCATCACAACAAAATCAAATTATAAGTTCCATTAAATCTCTTTATAAATATGTTCTTAATAATAAACTTAAATCTTTTAAAATAGAAAGACCAAGAAAAGAGAGAAAACTTCCTCGTATTATTGATAAAGATTTATTAAAGGAAAAAATATTATCTGTGAGTAATAAAAAACATAAAGCAATATTAAGTCTTGCTTATAGTTGTGGTTTAAGGGTATCGGAAGTAATTAATCTAAAAATCGAAGATATTGATTCAAAAAGAATAGTTATTAATATTAATCAAGCTAAAGGTCGTAAAGATAGAATTGTGCCTTTATCTAATCCATTACTTCAAATATTAAGAAGTTATTATAAAGAAACATTACCACATATATATTTATTCAATGGACAAAAATCTTTAAAATATTCAGCAACTTCTTGCAATAAATTAATAAAAAAACATATCTTTGATAAAATTTCGATGCATACATTAAGACACTCATCATTTACACATTTATTGGAAAGTGGCGTTGATATTAATATTATCAAAGAAATTGCTGGACATAAGTCAATTAAAACAACACAAATATATACACATATTTCATTAAACATGTTAAATAAAATTAAAATGCCAATATAATGAAAAAAATTTATTTAAGTATTCCTTATTCAGGAATTGAAGAAAAAAGTTTTAAAATAGTAAATGAAGTAGCAGCAGATTTGATGAAACAGGGTCATATAGTATATTCCCCAATATCTATGGGTCATGCTATTGTACAAGAAAATGATCTCCCCAACACACGTGAATTTTGGGAAGAAAGTGAAAAAGAATTTATATCATGGTGTGATACTTTAATGGCTGTTGTTTTAGATGAGAATGGTCATGATCTTATTATCAACTCCAAAGGATGTCAAAGTGAAATAAAAATGGCTAATGATATGAATAAAAACGTTAATTACTATTATTATGAAAAAATATAAATTACTTAAAAATTATCCTCCTTATAAAAAAGGGGATATATTAATAGAAAATGGTACATCAGGTTATAGTAAAAGTAATTGGGATTGGCCAGTAAAATATGCTATAATAGAAAAATATCCAGATTGGTTTGCATCTTATGTATTTACTACTGAAGATGGTGTTGATATTTATTTGGATGAACCTTACTATTTTATTTTCGACTGTGACGGCACTGTCGGTAAAGGTCGTGCAGTCACTACAGACGCAACTAAATTTAATAATAGATTCTCAACAAAAGAAGTTGCTGAAAAACATATGGAAAATAAAGACACATCTATGATATTAATTTATAATGGTGATGACATTGAATTACATTTTGAAGGTGATATATATTTTCCTTTATATGATAAATCAATATTGTATGATTTACTTGCTAGAAAAGTCGATTTAGTTGCTTATAGCAATGAATTTAAAAAATTGAAAGATGAAAAGAAAAGAGAAAGTAAAAAAAATGCTTGAAGCACAGGAAGAAAAGTTAAAGGCAGTTAAAGATCTTTATAATGATATGACTCAGCTAGAATCAGCACAGAGTGGTATTACAGCAATTAGTGAAATTAATTTAATTAAAGGTAAAATTAAAATTCTTAAATGGATATTGGAAGAATAATTTATTAACGTTAAAAAAATAGACATGAAATTTGATCCAGATTATTTGTTCCCATCTGAAAGAAATTATTTAGATGTTGTTTTAAATAAAATATCAATAATAACAGGAGTACCCAAAAAAATAATTATGGGTGATACTAGATATCGTAAAGTGATTATTGCAAGACATTTATATTTTTATGTTGCAAATAAATATAAACCGTTAGAACTATCATTGGAAAGGATAGGTTCTTTAATTAATCAAAAAGATCACACTTCTGTTATACATGGCATGAAAAAAATTGAAACAGATATTGAAACTAATTATGAACCAACTATTATGTTATTAGAAAAATTTAACAAAATATCTACTATTACATCAGAATATAAATTATCATGGAAAACAATTGATCTTATTGGTAGTTTAAAAACAGGAGAAGAAATTAAATTGGATGTAATGGAAGAAGAATATAATTTAAATTAAAAATATTTAAAGATGAGAAAAATTAAACTATTTATTTTAGGTGCATTATTTACTGACATTTTATTTGTATGGGTTTTGATTGAATATATGCAATATCTAGTAAAAAACGATCCATTTAATTGGTTAAGTGTAATATTATGTTCAATAAGCTTTATTAGTGTGATAATTTTATTCATAAAAAGATGGGAGAAATAAAATAATTTAATATCTTAGCAAAAAATAAATTTTGATTATGGATGCAGTAAAAGAATTTTTAATTAAAAACGGTTTCAGTAAGGTGGAATCAAATCACTATGTTAATTACATATGTGAAGTGGTAATAATGAAAGATTGTTATAATATAATAGAAAATAACGGTTCTGTCTATAGTGATGGTTTAAATATATATTGGTTAATTGGTTATTTAACTTATTATGATCTCATAGATAAAAATTATGTTTTATGAAAAAAGTGTTTATAATTTGTAGTGTGCGTGGTGCTTCTGATGAGTACAAAGAAAAATTAGAAAATTATGTTTCTGATTTAGAACAAAATGGATGTAAAATACATTTACCTCATCGAGATACTAATCAAAACGCAACAGGTATTGAAATTTGTAAAGAAAATTCAACAGCAATTTTTAATGCTGATGAAGTGCATATATTCTACAGCAGCAAAAGTCAAGGAACACATTTTGATATGGGCGTAGCATTTGCGTTGGATAAGCAATTAGTAGTGGTTGAAAATGAAAAATATGGTGAAGGTAAAAGTTATCCACGAATGATTGATGAATGGCAATCTCAAATTAATTATTAAATATTATAGTATGAAAAAAATATTCAATGTAGGAAATAAGATAATTGCTTTTGATTCAAATACATGGATAAAAACAGGAGATATTGATAATAATGATATTTTTTTTAAATCGGCAGAAGTAATAAAGGTAAGACAAACAAGTGATACATTAGAATGGTTGGCTGATATTAAATTTGAAGATGGCAGGGAAAGCAAGGGTCATTTCCAAAGAACACTTACTCAAAACAATAAATAACATGGAAATAAAAAAAGAAGTAAAAACATATCAAGTTACTTTTGAATGTCCTGAATGTAAAACAGGTGAATTAATAGCAAATTATGTATTAACAACAAATCCACCACGATATGTACATAATTGTAATAATTGTGATTATACTGATACGTTTGAGAACGCCTATCCTTATATGGAATATAAATAATTAATATGAAAAAAGACATAAAATATTTAGATGTACCTAATATTTGTTTTTCTTTAACAGGTAAAGATGATAATAGAGAGGTTGATTTTATTAAACAGCGAATAGAACGTGGTTTTGATGATTCAGAAACTTGGAGTTTACGTGACACTATTGCAAATTTTATCATCCCTCGTTTGAAACGATATGAAGAAATTTCAGTAGATTTTTTAGAGCGTGATAAAAAACTTATTAAAAAAATTAATCAATTTCAACGAGCTATGGAATTAATAGCACGTGATAATGGAACGGCTATTTTCACAAAAAAAGAATGGAAACAAGTTGATAAAGGATTAGAAGCATTTCCATATATATTCATGAGTTTATGGTGGTAATAAAATAACGAATAATGAAAGATAAAGATTTTAAAATAATCACCACCAGAGGTGACGGACCGGGCGGTCAACACAAGAACAAAACAGAATCCTGTGTGGTTATTACACATATACCCACTGGTATGTCCGAAAGATCTCAAGATACCAGAAGTCAACATAAAAATAAAACATTGGCTATGGATAGATTATTGAAAAGAATCGATGATCTAAAAAAAGAAATCAACAATGAAAAAATAAATGATCATAGAATTTCAGTTTCTAAAGAAAGAATTAGAACATATAATTTTAAAACAGGTTTAGCTACTGACCATAAAACAGGAAAGAAAGCACCATTAAATAAAATATTAAACGGTGAAATAGATTTATTAAAGTAAATATACTAATGGAAAGGAAAATAAGGATAACGTTTCGTTGGTGGAATAATGATAAAAGTGAAATTAGAGAAGATCATATAGAAATATTAGAAGAAATGGCATTTAATGTAACCACATATAAAATTAAAGAAGGATATAAAGCAGGTGAATTACATGCTGATTTAGATAATATTGAATATTATGGTTATTGGCAATATATAATGAAATAATAACAAAAAATAAGAAAAATGAAAAAAACACTTTACCTAATATTATTCTTATCTCTAAACTTTTATAGTTTTAGTCAAGAGAATTTAAGTGATACAAGGGAAAATAATATAAAAATAAAATTTAAATATTATTCCGTCACATTTAATAAAATAAAACGACAAGCTCTGTTGGTTAATTATACTCTTACTTCAGATATGTTAATAAAAAATGTAAAACGTAAAAATTATTATTATAGTCACTCCAATGGTTTAAATACATTAACTAATAAAGATTTCAAGAGATCTGGATTTGACAGGGGTCATCTTGTTCCTGCTGCCGATATGTTATTTGATGAACAAGCTATGAGGGAGACATTTCATTATTTAAATATTAGTTTCCAATATCCAAGTTTTAATAGAGGTATATGGAAAACTCTTGAAAATAAAGTTCGTAAACATTGCCTTGAATATGATACAGTGTATGTTGTGATAGGTACTATTTTTAGTAATGATATAGAAAATGAAACCCCATTAATACCTGAATATTATTTTAAAGCAATCTTAGTTAAAAGTGGTAATCTACATGAAGCAGCAGCATTTGTTATACCGAATTTAAAAAGGAAAAGTGAATATGGTGTATTAAGTTCATATATCTATCCAATAGATAAACTTGAACTTCTCACAGGATATGATTTTTTTCCTGAACTGAATGATCTTATTGAAACTGAAATAGAGAGTTATGTAAATTATATTTTTTGGTTTGATTAATAAATAAATAATATGGAAACAATAACTATTGATTTACCTAAAGGTTTTATGAATGCAAGCGTTACGTTAGATAATTATTTAATTGCTGATACTAATGACAGTGCTAACTGGGATACATTTAAAGTTCTATTACCAAAGGGAAAATGGAAAATAAAATATATTGAAACCAAAAATTCAAAATCAACCGTTACTTTAATCAAAAAAAAGAAATGGTTTAATTTAAATAAAATGAAAAAAATATTTTTAATATTTTTCTTGAGTATAATTTTAATTGGTTGTAGAGATGAGTCAGTACTTCATACACATGAATATGTGATAATTGATACATTGGAAACTTTAAGAAATAGTTTTAATATGGTATTAAGTTATCGTGTAATAATAAAAATTAATGCCGATAGTACATATCATTACGGAAGACTTCGCCCTGATGGGAATTTAGATTATCTTAATGTTCGCCAATTAAAATTAAAATGAAGAAACTATTTTTATTACCTTGTCCATTTTGTGGAGCTAAACCAAAATTTAGAGAAAGAGAATGGTCAAGTAAAAACATTATATTTTATGATGTTCACTGTAAAACAGATGGATGTTATATGGAAGAAGGTGCAGACTGGAATTTTAACACAAAAGAAGAAGTTGCTAAAATGTGGAACAAAAGATTTAATAATTAATATGAAATATTTATACTATTTAATAGTTTTGATAGTTGCAATTATTGTTGACATTATCATATCATTCACACTAATTATTTGGACATTTAAATTTGATTCAAGAATGTATGGATTTACTAATTATCGACATTTTGAACATGTTAAAGAATCATTTAAAAATTTTTCTAATATATAATGATAAATAAAAATAAAATGGGTTATTCAACAGAATTTAGAGGTGAATTGAAATTCACAAAAGAATTAACAGCTAGTCAATTAGCTAAAGTTAAATCATTTTTAGGTGAAGATTGTAGGGATCATCCAGAATGGAATGCTACTGATTTAACTTATATTGATTTGGAGTTTAATGATGATTTTAGTGGTTTAAGATGGGATGAATCTGAAAAATCCTATGGTCTTGTGGAAAAAGTGAATTTAATTATATCAGAAATGAAAAAAAAATATTCTGATTTTAGTTTATCTGGTGAATTATTAGCACAAGGTGAAGATTTAGAAGATAGATGGTTGCTTAAAATGGAAAACGGTAAAGCACTACAAATAGATATTACCATTCAAGGAAAAAAAACCACATGTCCACATTGTGGAGAAGAATTCATTATTGAAGAAACTGAATAAAACAAAATGGAAAGATATATAATAAAATATCCTAATGGTAAGATTAGACAACAAAGAGGAATCAATATGACCTATCATAATTTACTTGGGATAGGTGCTATAAGTTATATAATTGACATAAAAAAGGGTAATATAATGTATGGAGATAAAGATGAAACCGTACACACCGAAAAGATTTCAACTTATGTTGATAGTGATCTGATTATATCTGAAGATTAAAACATATCGAATATGGAAAAGGAGTTTGAAGACTGGTATGAAGCAAATGAAAAGCGATTTGCACATGGACAATTTTCTGATAAAGAAATTGCTTATTCAGCTTGGTTAGAAGAAAAAAGTGTAAACAATAGTATAACATTTCCTATTATGGAAGATGGGTTTAAAATAGATTTTATTCCATCATATGCAATTCAAAAGGGGAATGCCAAATTATTGATACATCCTGAAGATATGCCAAGAAAGGAAACTTTTATTAAACAAAATAAAAAATAATTTTATTATGGGAATGTTTGATACTATTAAATTAAAAATGAAATGTCCACATTGTGGATTATCATCTGAAATGGAAGCACAAACTAAAGAATTAGATTCTAACTTAGATGTGTGGAAAAAAGGAGATTATATTGGAACTAAAAAATTTAATTATTTAGAATGTATTGCTGATTGTCATAGTAATAAATGTTTAAATCATGTAAATAAGAAACAAGGTTATGTAAGTGGCTTTGGTAGAATGTTCGATGTGAGAATATTTTTAGATAATGGGATAGTTAATGGTAAATATAAAATATTATGAAAAAGAAAAAAAGAAAACTTAAAAATTTAGCTGAACATAATGGTGAAGCACGTGCATTTCAAAACGCAATGAATAATAGTTTACCAAGATTAAACGGTATAGCTTGTCCTAAATGTAGTGAAGAACTTTATGATACTAATCCAATGGTGACTTTAACCAGTATACCAGCACAAAAAAACGTTCATTGCTCAAAATGTAATTATATTGGTTATAGAGTGGCTTAAATTATTAAATAATGTTTTATGATTGCATATAAATTATGTAGAATATTAAAGAATGGTGAAATAACATCATTGTTTATAAATAAAAAGAAACGTTTACCTATTGGTAAATGGATGGATGCTGAAAATTATCCAACAAAAGGATATAAGGAAAGACCTTTTTGGCATTGCACAGGAGAAATGATTGCACCACACTTATCTAAAAAAAATAGAGTATGGTGCAAAGTGGAAATTGAAGATTGGGAAGAATTTAATAGACCTGATTCACAAGGAGGTAAATGGTATTTAGCAAACAGAATGAAAATTTTAAACATAATAATATAAAAAAAATGGCAATTAGACGTTATCAATTTAATTATGATTTCTACAAAGCATATGTAGAATTTGATGTAAATACTGATATATTTACAGAACAGAGTGCTAAAGAAGTTTTAGATTTTTGGACTTGGACTTATGATAAAGAAAATGATTTAATTGACGAATGTATTAAAAAATATGCTTTTGAGTGTATTATACTGTCAGGTGAAAATAACTTTACTTTATTGGGAATTAAAGATGCTTTTGAAAATAAAGAGGGTTGGACAAAAATTGATGGTTCTATGGGAATTGAAATATTAACCAACGATTGTTTTGAATTTGAAGAAAATAATATGGTTATGGATATAAAAAAACTATGATAGAAAATGATTTTGAAAGAGATTTATCATTAATATTAAAATGTATGGAAATTGATTTTAATGGTGAAATTGTTGACGGACATGCGGCATTTAAAAAACTAACAATTAGTGATATGTTGGGTGAAGACTATATTATTGATTGGGATAAAACACCATGTCAAATAATAACCAAAAAATTATATAATAATTAAGAAAAAAATTCATATATTTACAAACTAATTAATAATTTTAAATAAAATGGAAATAATAAAATTCATTTTTAGTGGATTCTGGATATGGGTGGGATTTGTGATAATATTATTTGGAATAGGAAGTTTATTATTTAATTTTTACAATAGATTTCTCAGACATCGAAATATTATAAAACATGGATATCCACCCAGACATTGTGATGCTGATGGGGATTTTCCTGATAGTTACGAATGATTAATAATATTATATAAAAATATAAAACATGGGCTGGGGAACTTATTACATATACGATGAATATATTTCAAGAAAACTCTTTAAATTTAAATATGAAATTGAAGATTATATTGAGGAATTAGAAGAGGATATTAATAATTGTGAAAAGGATTTATTAGCATATGCTATTTCAGATCCAAAAAACATTCCTGACAATGATAGTGAATGGGCAGTAGTTGATGCTGTTAAATTTAAAGTAAAAGATATATTAGAATTATATAATGAAACAATAATTCATTTATATAGAGCCAGAAACTATTTAGAGGTTTTTGATCCCAATAAAATTGATGACGATGCCGATTAAATTTAGTCCAATAGGTATTATATTAATTACAATATCGATAGGTATATTATTTAAATTAATATTTCCTGATAATAATATAGGTAATATTATATTGGGGTTGGTTGCAATATTATTGATTATTATTTTAAAAAAAATGAATTGAAAGATGAAAAAAGAAAAAAAAGCAGGAAAATTGGTAATGACCAAAAACGGTACAGTTGGAAGAACATATTCACATGAAACTTTATTAAATGGTAAAGTTAAAGTCTACACTAATAAGGGAAACATCTTATGTAGTCCTTCAACGTTAACCATCAAAGCTTTTATTGATTAATAAAAAAATATCATGGAAAAAATGGATTTAAAAATAGAACATGAAACTAAAAACAATATAATTCTTTTTCATACTGATGAAATAACTGAAATTATTAAATTATGTAATAATGGAGACATTTATATACGTGGCAAATTAGTGGAGAATGATAAAGAAGTTGTAAATGGTATGCGTGATTTTTTGAATTTACCAAACTCCAATAAAAAATGACACGAACCCTTTTAAATAATAAAATTAGAATTACATTTAGACATAAATGGGATGAAAAATCTAAAAGTAGTTCATTCAATAGAGATTTCAAAGCTTGGGAAATAGGTATTTTTTTTGAGAAAAATATGGTGTTGAAAAAAATCACAGCTAATTTAGATGACCCTACTAAAGAACATGATTTAATATTAATTAATGATTATAAAATCGGTTGTAGTTTATTGGTATGTAAACTTTGGTTTAATTTTAATAAAGGCACATCATTCAAACAACTAAAAAAAGATAAGGAATGGAACTTATAAAAATTAAAGATACTGATATTATCCTTCAAAATTTTGAAAAGAAAGGACAAGGTAAAATTATTATTGCTGATAATTGGAGAGGTGCTTTTACGTACTCTTGGGATGCAATGGGAAGTGATATCAATAATTTCATTTGCGATATTAATAACGATTATTTCGCAAATAAATTATTATCTGGTAGTAGTTATACTTTTTCTGGTAAAAAAAGTGTATCTAATGTTCGTAAATATATTAGAGAAGAGTTATACCATGAATTGCCTTGGTATAAATATATGGGAGCACAAAAAGAATTACGTGAAGCATTAAGAAATTTAGAAGGTTCTTCTAATGCTGAGGGATTTGTTAATAGTATGACACATTTATCAGATAATTTAATGTGTTATGATTTGGATTTATATGACACAAGAAAATTCAGTAAAATAATTAAAATACATTTTGAAACTGAACCTTGGTATTTCATAGGAGAGAGTTTGTCTAATGATTACCATTGGTTATGTGATATTCATAATAAAATAAAAAAAGAATTAAAACAAAAAATATGAAATTATTCTTAATGAATTTATTCGGTTTGAAACATGAAATCAACAGTAAATTATATCGAAAACATATTTATAATTATTTTAGACGGAATGAATGGGGATATGAAATGTCAATAACCTATGTGAAAACATTCAAACATGGAGATAAAATTATTGTTGAAATCGAAACTCATAGACCCGGTTTGCTGATCGGAAAAGCAGGACACTTCATTGATGGTTTAAATGAATATTTAGAAGAACAAACCAAACAAAACATTAAAATCAATTTAAAAGAATCTAAATTGTGGTATAACTTATATCGTTAAATATTATGAAAGACATATTTAGATTTTTTGTTAGGAAAAATTGGAAACATAACGATTTAACTAATGATGAACTTGATGAATTGGGAATTGAATTTGAGAAATATTTAAATGAGAAGTTAAGTAAAGATGCATGGGATAAAATAGTGCCCAAAAATCCTCAAGAAGTGATAATGAATATGGATCATCCTCTAAAAGAAAATGGTTTTCATCCAGCATTTATGATCCATTTTATGGATTTTCTTAAAATAATAAAAAACGATATGTAACAAAACAATATTTATTTACGTATAATATAATAAAAAAACAATATTATAAGAATGGATGAATTAATAAGGAAATTTAAAAATGGACAGGAATTATATAATAAATCTGCCATGTTCAATCAAATAATCCATATGCTTGCATCTGGTGTGGATATTTATGTAATACTTGAAGATATGATAATAATTCATGAAGAAAAAATTAAAGAATTAGAAGAATATATGTTGAAAGACACAAGACCGTTTCTCCTAGACAAAGAAGCGAGTGAGGCATTTATTAAACAGGGATTATTGAATAAAGAAAAAAAATGGAAAATTTTTCTAAAGAAGATTTTTAAATTAAAAAAATAATCATGGAACTAGAATTAAATAAAAGATACTTAATAGATAGATTACAATTTAGTAAAAGCGGTGGTATTCATGATGGCTTACGAGTAATTATATGTGTTGAAGTATCAAAAAAAGCATATAAATTGGAACATGAAAACGAAAGTAGTGCTTGGTATCTAAAAGAATGGGAAATTAACATAATTGAAGAATTGGATAATGAAGTATCAATTTCTCATCTTTTTTATTGATGTTAAGAATTGGCTAAGTCACCAATAATTTAAAATACGTATCTTTAAATATTAATCATTAATATAAATAACATTATGACAACTTTAGAACCAATCATTTTTAAAAGAAAGGAAAATTCTGAACTAGAAATTGGAACTGTAATTTTTAGTGATTCTATCGAATCAGTTAAGTTGGTGATAGATGATAAAGGGAAAGAAGTTAATAATTATTGTTATATTGAAAAAAACGATAATATGAATATAGTACCATTATTCTAAATTAAAAACGATATGACAAATAAAGAACAAAATTCAATAGAACGTATGATGAATTTAATGTCAAAAATTCATACTGAAAACGAAACATTTAAAAAAATGTTGTTGGAGCGTGTTGATGTTACTGAAAAAAAGATAGAACAAAAAAGAGAGCCACTTAATTTAGAAAATGAAGTTATTCACACTGCTACTGATGTTATTAATGAAAGTTTAAGAAAAATATTATTAGATAGTTATGACAGTCCATTGAAAAAATATGCTCAAAATGTTATTACAAAATATCAACAATCAATTGAAGATGTGTTCGATAAAATAGTTTCAACTAGTATTGATACACCCGAATTTGAAGCAGCAGCCAAAGATGCCCTTCTAACAAAAATAGCTAAAACTGTTATTTCAGGTATTGATGGTTCTGTTGATAAAGTTGTTTATCAAATGAAACAAGATAGAGTTTTTCGTTCAAAATTAACACTTATGGTGAATAATTTAATTAAAGAATATTTAAATGACAAATAAAGAAAGGGCATTTTTAGTAGCAGAAAAGGCACATGCGAATCAAACTTATGATATCTATCCTTATATGTATCACATTAAACATGTTGTTGATATTGCAGAAAGTTTATATTTTGGTGAAAGTATTATCATTGCTTGTATACTTCATGATACTTTGGAAGATTCTGATCTTTCTTATAATGACATAAAAAAGGCATTTGATGAAGAAGTTGCTGAAATTGTGTATGCTGTTACAGATGAACTTGGGAGAAATAGAAAAGAAAGAAAAGAAAAAACATATCCTAAAATAAAAAAGAATTGGCAAGCTACCGCAGTAAAAATATGTGATAGAATAGCAAATATGGTGCATTCTAAAATGTATAATAAGAAATTATATGATATGTATAAAAAAGAATATTTTGCGTTTCATAATGGGGTTTCATCTGATGATCACCCAAAAAGATTTTTAGATCAAGCATGGTCTAAATTAAAAGAATTGTAAATGAAAAAAATAAAACTTTCTAAATGGGGAATTAAAGTTGATGAATCTAAAGCTACTAAAACACATAAACTTAGAGGAACAGTATTCCCCAAAGATTCTGGGTTAAATTCTAAATTAAATAAGATGACCAATAACATAAAAAAAAGAGATATGCTTGAATTCACCGAATGGGTGGGAACGTATTATATCAAAATGCATGGTGGTTGGATGCAAAATTATGCTGATCAACGTGATAAAAATAATCTCATGAGCACGGAATATCTATATAATGTATATTTTAACTCATTGAAACAATTAGAAGAAAATAAATTATGAGAGGATTAGTATTATGGATTGCAATAATAATCGCATTATTAATGGCTTTAGTGATGTTACCTTTTATGACTATACTTTGGTTATTAGGTGTCAATAAAATATTGAAAAAATATGAAGATTTTTTTGATGGTATAATTCTTAAATAAAAAAAAATGATAACATTTGATGAATTTAAAACAATATTTGATTTTATTAACAAGGAGCAAGTTGATACGAATCTAAATGAAGATGAATTGAAACAAGAATACGCCAATTATGAACAAGATATGATTCTTTATACATCAATATATAAACATGGATGGATTTATGATTTCACTGAAGAAGAAATATATTGTAATCTAAGAAAAGATTATGAACTTGATGATGATTTGACTATAACTAGAGGATATTTAACTAAGCAACAAGATGAAATGGTTTGTAAAGGTGCGGTAGTTCGATACAATAAAACAGATAAAACAATTGAGTTCTCTTTATCCAATGGAATAGATTGGCGTTAACATAAAAACAAATATAAATTATAAAAAATGAATGAAAAGAAAATATTAATCGTTGATATTGAAACTACTGGTTTCTTAAAAGATGGTGGGAAAATAGTTGAAGTTGGTATTGTGGAGTTAAATCTTGAAAATGGTGAAAAGAAAATACTATTCGATAAAGTTACTCATGAAAAAGGAATTACGAAAGAAGAGGTTGAAAATGCATGGATAATTGGAAATTCCGATTTAACTGTTGAAGAGGTGAGACATTCAAAAAGATTGGATTTATTAAAAGAAGAAATACAAAAAATAATTGATAGTTATCCATTAGGTGTAACAGCATATAATAATGTATTTGATTTCACGTTTTTGGAAACTAAAGGAATCAATTTCCCAAAAAAACTTGCATGTCCTATGTTATTATCAACACCAATTTTAAAACTTAAAGGTAAATATGGAAAATATAAATGGCCTAATGTAAATGAAGCTTATAAATTTTATTTTCCTGAATCAAAATTCATTGAAAAACATAGAGGTGCAGATGATGCATTTCATGAAGCAGATATTATTTATGAATTATATAAAAGAGATATTTTTAAATTAAATTTATAACAAATATGAGCAAAATTACAGAAATAAAAAAAGAAATATATAAACAAAAACCTGAAGCATCACTAAGATACATCAGGATGGGAAATGCATATTACTATGCCGATTTGAGAGAAGAAAGAGTTGAATTCAAAATACCTGTAACTGATATGGGTGATGCTGACTTTAAACCTAGAATGGAAGCTAAACTATTAAATAGATGGATAATTAATATCGAATAATATCATGAAACTAAAGTATAGAATAAAAGAATGGCAACACCCATTTGCTAGAAGATTTTTTACTGCACAGTATAAATTATTGGGATTATGGTTAAATATTAATAATATGGGAATGGGTAGATTTTCAAAACCAAGTTCAGTTATATGTGAAACATTTGAAGAAGCAAAAAAACGTGTAGATATTCATACCATCAATATGAGACGTGCTGAAGAATGGACGGATAAATGTTCACATGTATTATGGGAGAGTGAAAATAACTAAACGAGATGAAAATAAAAAAATCAGAACTCTTTTTTATTGTAATGATCATTTATTTCACATCCCTAATCATTTTTGGTTTATCTCAAATATATATAAATTTATATTATTGATTGATTAATGATTTATGTTTTCTATAAATACTCTTAGTTAATAAATACAATAAAACTTAATTGAAATTTTAATAAACCGTATGAATGAAATCATCACCATCATTCATTCCATTTTCGCTTTCTGATTCAAGAGCCTCCATATTATCTTCAATATATTCTTTTAAATCATTAGGGCAGTCTTTTTCATTATATAACCACATTAAATAATCCGCAGGAACTTCCCCAAGAGGTTTACCTTTATGCATTCCAAATCTTATAATAGTATTATCGTTCATTGTCTTTAAGTTAATGGTTCTTTTTTATTTTGTTTCTTGTATTGAGTATTTAAAGTATCTACAAATTTAAAACATCTGTTTTTAAGAAATGAATAAGGGGCATGTATTTTTTCATAATGATCAAACCATAATTTTTGAGCAAGTACTGGGAATTTAGGGTATTTTAATATATATAAATCCTCCAAATCTTTTTCTATGTTAAATATTGGTGTTGTTAATTTCCCCAAATAATATAAAATATCGACAATTCTTTTAAGATAAATTTTATACGTTTCATCGTTTAAGCTGTTATTGTATTTGGTTTTTTTTAACGATATTTTGAGAAAGTTTATTGACGTTTCAATCTTATCAAGTTCTTTTATATTGTCAGGGAGATTAAAATCTGTGACAATTTGATCTTCAGTTAGTAACATATATTTATAAGGTTAATCTTAATAATTAGACTATAAAGATAAATATATTTTATGTCAATAAAAAATCTTAAACAATATTTTTTCAATAAAGTTACTTCGGATATTCTCGAACCATCAGGGACAATGTTGCATATTATACACAATACTTATGGTTTTGTGTATAATATTGGACATTATACTAACCTTTGTCCAATATTTTAATGGAATTGGACAATGTATCATATTTCATACAATGTGATATGGTTTTGTATTTTATATTGGACAATGTATGGGGTTATAATTTCACAATATAATAGTAGGGGGATATATTATCTTATGTTTTAATGTATTTATCTAATATTATTTTATTTATATCATACCACAAATCATATAAACCTTTTTTTGTTATCAGATAATAGATAGGATATGATATTAATGATACCATTAAAGAACATAAAGCAATAATAAATGCCATTGGTGATAACATATATAATGTTTTAAATAGGTTTATCATTTTTTAGAATTTTTTTAATTAAAAGAACTTTTGGACATTGTTATGATAACTATATCCAAAAGTTCATATTGTTAATGAGATTTACCATATTTAAATTCAGAGACACCTTTAATTATTTCACTAACATTATCAATAGTGGCACATTCTATCATAATATGAATATGTTTTGGTGTTCTCCATTCAATAGAATCTACAACAAATACATATTGCATATGATCGAATGTTTTCAATAATAATTTAGCATACTTATTATTTGTTGAAGCAATACAATTAGGGTAAATAATATCTAATCTCTTTATGTTTTTTGCAAATTTAAAATTTAATTTGGTATGTGACATAATAATATCAAACACATAATCTTCATTCAATTCATATCTAAGTGAATGAATCTCTTTTTTTGTAAATATTGACCCAATATAGGTACAATCATCTATAAATTTTAAAATATCGTCAAGAATATATTTAGTCGAAAAATAATATAGTGATGCTTTTTTTTTCATCTTAATTTTTTTTGTTAAAAATTATGTACATTTATAGTTGAATTTAATCATGATTTCTCTTTTTAGTTTCTCTATCCACCTGACTTCTATAAAAGTCAGAAGAAGACCTATAATTAATTTTATTTTTTGAGAATCTACGGACAATGTACGTTACGGTAATCAGCATTACTATAAGTAGTCCTATGATAATTAAAATGTAGTCCATATTGTTTATATTCTTATTTGAGTATAGTCGTTATTAATTAGATTCATTAATCCAGTTTCATTGTTATTTTCAACTAACGAAAGTAACACATTGTTCGTTCTTATCCAACTATTTTTATTGAAATGATGATTAATGGATGGAATAAAGATATTTAACCTCATAAAACGGCTATATATTGTGTTAGAATCAATTAAATGTTTCTTCCCTAACATTTTAGCATATGACCTTTGCATGTCGTATATCGTCTTCTTTTTCATAATTATTTAATTATATTAAGTTCCTCTAAAAAATTATATAAATTTCTATCAATTTTTTCATCTTCTTTTCTTAATTTTTTTATTTCCTCTTTCATGATTTTAAATGTTTATTTATTGTTTTGTAAATTTTTCAAATTCATCGTTCCCTAGTTTATTAATATATATTTCAAGTTCATGTTCGTTTTTAAGTTCTTCTGTGGTTTTATCTAAATCTTCCAATTTAATATCAACCCATTTTTCCTCATTATAATAAAAATCACCTATAGAGAAAACCACTCTTAAAATATTATTATTAATCATTATATGACTAAAATCAGCTTCACTATGTTCACTTTTTGCAAGTGCTACTTTTAAAGCCTTGACACTTATTTCATTTAATAATTCTTTTGTTATCATGATTTTAAAATTTTAATTTATTGAAATGTTCTTTATCTTGTGGTGTTCCTGCAAAATTAATATACATAAACCAATCAATTTTATCTTTATCAGTAAATTCTCCACTATATGTTTCATTTGCTATATAATATGCGAAATGATAACCCCTTATTACGTTTTGATAATCGGTTGGTAACTCATCATAGAAATAATCATCATTGTCAATCAATAATGTATATTCATTATTATAAAAATCAAGCATTGCTGATAGTCTTTGTTTTCCATCAATGATTTGATATGTACCATCCACATCTTTATCGTTCTTTAAAACATTCATTATTGCCATACGTGGAATATTTCTATTCATCAGAATAGACCAAATCAATTCACGTTTTTGGTCAATACCCCAAACGAAATCTCTCTGTAAATTCATCTCTTTTGTTGGTAGATAAACATCAAAATCTATATTAGCGTTTTCCGCAAAATATCCTATTTGACTGTTTATTTCATGTGGAACAAAACTTAATGTAGTTCTTAATTCAGATATTGATTTTATAAATTTATTTTTCATCTTCATTTCTAATATTCATTGGCATACCATCATATTCTTCAACTATCCACACATTTTGTTCCTGTGCTTTATCTCCCCATCTATAAGATTCTATTGATCTATCTTCTGCAATTTCTATTGCTTCTTCTAAACTATCTGCTTCTACCTTAGTGTAGATAGTTATGGTTACTGTACCAGTAAGGTTATATTTTCTCATACTAATATTATTGAATTTATTTTTTCTAATGAATCATCTAATTCACCACCATAACTGAGTTTATTTATTTTATTTTCATAAATATTCATAACCACATCTTCTACTGTCTCAACTTTTTCATCAAAAAATATTTCTAAATAGATATGGTGATAATTAATAACAAATTGACAAAATAAGGAATTATCTTTTGTATAGTGATATTCAAGATAAGATGTGTTATGTTTCAAACAAAAACTATTTACTTTGTTTATCTGCTCTATATAAAATTGCATGAAATTAAGAAGGTTCATATTTTTTTTAATTTTTCTTATCGGTCATTATAATTGAAAATATTTATTAAATTTTACTATACTATATTCTGATCCATGTTCAGGTTTAATTGAAATACCACTCCAATCAATGATAATACCATCATAATACCAAAATTCAATTTTTTTTGGTATCTCATTTTCAATAGTTCTTATACAATTACATTTATATCTTAAAATTTCTGATTTTTTTTCATCATCAATAATTGAGGTGATTTTCTCCTTTAGTTCTTTATCTGATAGAGAAAATAATTGTTCAATTATTTTTGTTCCAATTTTGTGTCTTTTTTTTATTTCTTCTAAACTATCCATGATTTTATTCAGTTAAATATTTAATTAACGAGTCTCGTTTTCCTTCTCCATAAACAATACAAATACATCTATTGTTTATGTCAATAAAAGAATATCCATTGATTTTTATTTCCTTCTTTTTTTCAAGAAATATAATTTCTCTAAATTTTTCAACTTTAAAATACATTTCTATATTTCATTAAATCTATTAATAGCATCTTGGATAACAACATATTGTTTCTTTGCTTTTCCTAATTCAATACTTGCATCAGCTTCAAGATTCGCTAAATATATTTCTATGTCTTTTTTAGATGTAATACTAAGATCATCAGTCATTCCTGAATGTTCACAAATTCCACCATGAACTTCTTTTGAAACAATGTCCACTATTGAATATGAAAGTTCATTATCTGGTGTTGTACTTTCACCCCTATCACCTTTTTCTCTTGCGTTACCAACATTTTCAATAATATGATAAGTATCTCTACTCCAATCAAATACTAAATTTCTGTTTTTTATGTCTTTTCTTTTTAACATTTTTTTATTTACTTATGTTTATCTTTTCTGTTTTCAGCTAAAATAAGATTATCATTATCATCATAACTCCAACATTCAGGGCAATAGTGTTCATCATCTTTCCCCTCACCTATCTTTTCATCTCCTCTAAGCCAACCTTCATCATTCAAAACACTATCCATAGCACTTTCATCACTCATTGCTGTCCATGAATTATGGTCGTCATACCATTCTTTTTTACAATGATCGCATTGTGCACCATACATTTTTACTTCGTATATCATAATTTTCTTATTTTAAATTTTATTTTATAGTATCACCAACACTATAAACATCTGTAAACCATACAGGTACTTTAACAGTTTCTATTTTATCTTTTCCAGATAAAACAACTTTTCTATGGGTTCTCCAAGTACTATCTTGAGGTTTAATATAAACATATCCTTTATATTTTTCTTTATCAAATGTTTCTACATTGCATGATAAAAACCCCATAATGAGCAATATTGCTGTTACTTTAATTATTGTTTTCATGTTTTTATATATTGTTAATTGAATAAGTAGCTATATAATATTTACCTTCTTCTAATTCACAAGGTTTATTTTTTATGGAAGTATATGTTACATCTGTATCATATTTAACACATCTATATTTCATATCTTCATAGTCTCCACCACCATCATCAAAATATGTACTCAAAGCACATTTTCTACAATCTTTATTTGAGTTCATGAATTTAATTTAAAATTTCTCAATAGGTTTTAGCCAATATTTTATTGGATAAACATTCCATATCTTATCGTTTTCCAAATCAAAAAATGTAACCTGCTTTTCTATTTTAGAACCATCTATGGTTTTTATTTCATTGAAGGTGAAATACCTACCACTAACCGTTGGTTTCTCTTTACTATAATCTATTTTTTTGTAAGTCATTTTAATTTAAAATTTCACATCTATTCTTGAAAAATTTTTATAGTTTCTTGTGAACGACACATATATTGTATATAAATCATTATCGTTTTGTGGATATACTTCAATAAGAATACGACCATTTCCAGATGAAATAGAAGCAAAATTCTTTTCTAAGTTCTTTTCTTTTAATTCATCAATACTTTTATTTATACCGTCTCTTATCCATCCCTTTAATTCCCCATCATTGATAT
>Ga0164315_10000415_pt1 | contig 29532 bp, 21 predicted proteins | sample GuaBasSedimGuay6_FD_113737 | JGI IMG/M metagenome (GOLD analysis project Ga0164315, IMG submission 113737) | Subseafloor sediment microbial communities from Guaymas Basin, Gulf of California, Mexico - Guay6, Core 4569-2, 0-3 cm | ecosystem: Environmental > Aquatic > Marine > Hydrothermal vents... | reverse complement strand
ATTCCTTGGTAAATATAAAGCACTTTATTATTAATAACATTGGCTAAATCACTTTCGCCCTGAACCATAAAATAATTGATATCTGCTTCTAGATACTTACTTAAATCATTTGGTTGCTTATACTTAAATTCCTTAATCTCTATTTTATCAATAGTAGCAATAGCTTGTTGTTTGTTTGATGGTCCACAAGCTGACAAAAATATCAAAACAAAAAAACCTAAAAACAAAACTCTATATTTCATACTAGCCCTTTCAATTTTATCCAGTTAAACATCTCTGTATAAACTCTATCACGCACTTTCTTTTTAGATAATATCATATCATGAATAGCATCTACAACTTCTATTTTTGTCACATCTTTTCCAATCAAATCAGCATATTTTGCAATATGTTTCACATCAAGCACTCCATCCGAAACACGAATATCATCACTCCAAATCGATTTTTTATACGATTTATCAGAGTACATTACAAGTATTGGAACCTTTATATCTAATCCCGACTGCAACTCAATATGCCCTTTTCGAATAGCACGCAACCATGTAAAATACATAGGATAATTCACAATTGGCTTCCATTTAATATTAAAATCCCATTCTCCTTTATAATCCTTATGCAAACTTTGAGGGTAATTTTCTGGCAAGATATTCACCCTCATATTCTGGAAATATTTCCCAAACAACATAAATAAGGGTAAAAATCTGCGAGCAATTTTGGAGAAATTAAGTTCAAAAAAAGGACTATTTAATAATAAGGCCTTAATATAATCATCTTTAACCTTATTCATGTATAATGAAGATATTAAACCTCCAGTTGAGTGTCCCATTAAAATCATCTCCGTATTCCCATCCACTTTAATCTGCTCAATAGCAGCATCTATATCCTCAAAATACTCGTCTATCCTTCTAGTATAATTAGGACGTTGGTGAGGCATCATAGCCCGGCCATACTTTCGTAGATCAACCGCATAGAAATTAAACCCCCATTTGTTGAAGTGGTCTGCAAGTTCTTCTTGGAAGAAATAATCGATATAACCATGAACATACAGAATAGCCTTTGATGAATCCAAATCTGTAGGACGAAAAACCAGTACACTTTTCACCTTACCTTCATAATCATCAGAATGTAATAGGTCCATGGATTTAAAACCATTTCCTAAAACATCATCACGTACCAATTCTGTCATAATCTAAAATTCCTATTTACACTTAATTCTATTCACACTCTCATTTAGCCTCTTTGCCCTATTATATATTGTATTCAATATCTGTATTCGAGTATTTGCTTCATTTATCTTAATATCTGAACCACATGAGGAAGTTGACAGAGCAATTTCTTTAGGAGCCACTCGTTCTTTATAGGCCTTCAATTGACAAGTATATGCTTTTAATTTAGCCTCAATTCCTTTTAACTGATTCACTTTTTTACGCAATTCGACATCTTGCTTCGACTTCTTATATTGTTGTGAACAGGAAGATGATTGACGCTTTGCTTTATTATAAAAACTATATACACTTTGTATTAGAGCTTGTTCATCTTTGGATATTAACACTTGCAACTCGCGCTTATACAGACCTCTATAATCCACTTTGAGTGCCTTTCGACTTCCTGTGAATTTAATCAGTCTATCGCCATCAATGTACAAATAATTGAAAAATGAGTTATTAAAGACATTCATATTTAAGGTTTTTGAAACGATACATGACTTATTATTAAATAAAGAAACAGTATCCAATTTAGCACCTGCTTTAGCAAGGTTTGATTTATACTTTTTATAATAGTCGTATCTAAGACTAGATTTAGCTGTAGGTTCCTTATCAATACTAAAACCATCAACAAACGGAATAGTCATATTCTCATTTCCCTGAATTATGGAAAAGTCTCCTTGCAGAAAACCTTGATAATCCATCAATGCGAATACATCCATTCCTTGATCATTTCGAATCCAAAGCGAATCAACCAAAACCCCATTTTCATAATTAAGCATAATGCGAACATTCTGAACAATCTCATATGCCTCCCATTTAGTAGCACCACTAGATCGAATTGCTTTCCTACGTTTTACAAAAGCTGTATAATACCATTCTCCATCAGGCCAACCATTTTCATAGTTTGCCTTGAGTTCCACATTATAACTATAATAAAAACCATCATTATTTGTGTTATAGTCCTTGGTCGTATATGAATAATTCCAGAGTCCTTGCTTCCAACCATCTTTATATTCACCTGTTATATTGCGATATAGCCTTGCTCCTGTATTTTTTATCTTTACATTATACCGAAAGCTACCATGCTTAATTTGCTTTGCTGTTTTGCTATCCTTATAATAGCTATAATTTGCAGTGGCTAACTCATGTTTATCATTTGGGAATGCACCTTCGTACCGCAAAACTTTCTGCCCAACAGCGGCAAATGAAACTAAAACTGAAACAACTATAATTACAATTCGCATATTTTCTTTACTAAAGGGTATAACCAAATTTCTTTAATTGCTTTTCATTCTCACGCCAATCTTTACTCACCTTCACAGTGATATCAAGATAAATATGCTTATCCACAAAAGCTTCGATATCTTTTCGCGAGTCAATTCCCACACGCTTTATTGCTTGCCCATTTTTTCCAATAATAATCATTTTTTGAGTCTCACGAATTACATAAATCGTCGCTCTAATATCAATACGGTTATCCGTTTCTTTATATTCTTCAACAACAACCTCAGTAGAATAGGGTATCTCTTTTTTATAGTTTAGAAGTATTTTCTCACGAATAATTTCTGACACAAAGAAACGCATGCTTTTATCTGACAGCTCATCTTTTGGATAAAAGGCAGGACTTTCAGGTATTAGCTCAACCAATCGATTGCGAAGAGTATCCACATTAAAATTGTGCAAAGCTGATATTGGTAAAATCTCAGCATTGGGCAATTGTTGATTCCAAAATTCTACACGTTTTTCTAGAATTTCTTGGTTGGATAAATCAATTTTATTCAATAATACGATTATCCTAGAATTCGATTTCTGCATTTTAGACAAAACACTTTCATGCAGGGTATCGCCATTTACTTCAGTTACATACAGAAAGATATCAGCATCCTCTAATGCACTTTCTACATATGACATCATAGCCGCATGTAATTTATATCCAGGCTTATCAATAATTCCAGGAGTATCACTAAAAACAATCTGATAATCATCACCATTCAACATCCCCATAATTCGATGACGAGTTGTTTGCACCTTAGAAGTAATAATGGACAAGTTCTCCCCAACTAAGGCATTCATTAATGTGGACTTACCAACATTGGGACTGCCCAAAATATTAACAAAGCCTGCTTTATGTTTTGTTTCATTCATATTTTAATAATTTTATGCAAAGTAAGGAAAATATTCAAGGCTGAATTTGTTTTTTTTCTGGCATCCAAAATAGCATTTTATACTGATAATGCCCTATAAATATGTAGAAAGCGCCTAAAGAATAACAATGCTGCAGAAGCCAAACCTGCTACAAGCCCAACCCAAAGTCCCATTACACCCCATTCTAGAATAAAAGCAAATAAATAGCCCAAAGGCAGACCAATAAAAATGTAAGAAAGAGCTGAATAAATCATGGCGTGTTTCACATCAGCTAAGCCTCTTAGAGCGCCCAAAATTACAACCTGAGTTCCGTCAAAAAGCTGGAATACAGCTGCCATAATCAGCAGTTGAGCAGCTAATGAAATTACTTCTAGATCATGAGAATATAGTTCTGGAAGCAGGTTTCTAAATAATAGAAAGCTAAGCGCTGTAAAACTCATAAAGACCCACACAAGATGAACAGAGGCATAGGTTGCTTTTTTTACACCTTGAAAGTCTGCGTGACTATATTGATGAGATACACGAATCGTAGTAGCTGAACTAATTCCTGTAACAATCATAAAAGTAACCGTTGCTAAGCCAATGGCAATTTGGTGAGCAGCTAAGGGAACAACCCCAAGCCAACCAGCCATAATAGCTGTAAGTGCAAAAGCTAATACCTCAAGTAATATCTGCAAAGAAATGGGCACTCCCATTTTAATCAGATTCATCACTGAAGAATATTTGATTCGACTATACCAAGCATAAACCCAATATCGCCAAAAAATTTTACGGTATCTAAAGACAATGAAAAATACAATGGGCATCATAATTCGAGACAAGAGAGTCGCAAAACCTGCTCCATTGAGTCCATAGGCTTCAAAACCCCATTTTCCAAATATTAAAACATAGTTTAATACTATATTAAGAAAATTTGCAACCAAAGTGATAATCATTGCATTCATCGTATTCCCCATACCTTCAGCAAATTGTTTAAATGTAAAGAACCAAATAAAAGGCAGAAGAGAAGCTACAAGAATACGATAATATGGAAGTGCCAAAGCAACCACCTCGTCATCTTGACCCATATGATCAAAGAAAAAAGAAATGGTTATCATTATGACTGAAAGAAGAAAAGCCATCATTGTATTTGTAAAAAATGAGTTACGAAGCAATTCTCCACTAGCTCTATAATTCTTCTTTGTCCAAACCTGTCCTACAAGAGGTGTTAAGCCAAAGCTAAATCCGATACCAAACAACATACCAATCATAAATACAGAATTTGCAAATGCAACTGCTGCAAGTTCTACTGTTCCTAGCACACCAACCATCATAATATCTACTTGAGACACTAATACTTGTCCTAGTTGAGATAATATAACTGGAATGGCAACTATCAGATTTCGTTTATAATATGGCAAGTAGGTATTAAGCAAAATAAATTGATTATGATTTAGTACAAAGTTCCGCAAAAATAGAACAACCTCAAATTATAAACAAAGAGGTTTCTAACAAAAAAATATCTTAAGTCAATCCTATCAGTAAAAACTATATATTTGTTGCAATTGATGAGACAAACTCTAAGTTCTTCGATTAAGATTAATAATTCTTTTTCAGAATAAGTACTTAGTAAAATTTTGATATTCTATATTTAAAATGAATCTTGAATTCGCACATATAAAACGTATGGATATTAATAAGCTAACACTTAATTTTCCTGATGAACGGGAAAAGATGTTTCGAGCTTATTATTTCGAGAATTCACATACAGCAACTCGTATTTCCTTTATTCTTGTTGCATTACTTTATGGAATTTTTAGCTACTTAGATTATGTAATGGCAGGTGAGCACACGGTCTTATTCTGGAAGATTAGATTTTTTGTCGTGATTCCAGTACTCTTTGCAGTTTTCTTTCTTTCTTTCTTGAAGAGTTTTAAGCATTATTGGCAAGAACTCATGTTCTCAAGCTACCTTGTTGCAGCAATGGGGATTATTATCATGATCGTTATCCTCCCCAATGATTTTGTGTATAGCAATGGAATGCTATTAATTTTCTTCGCAGGTTATGTATTTATCAAGCTCCGTTTTCTTTTAGCTTCCATCGCTGGATGGGTTTCGGTATTTATGTATAACATTATTTCTCTGAACTATGGAAATGTAGAATATACAACCATATTAACAAACGATTTCTTTTTTGTAGGAGCTAATCTTATTGGAATGTTTGCTGCATATAACGCCGAAGTATTCGACCGAAGGAATTTCTACCTTTATATTCAGGTTGCACAAAAGAATAAAGACATTGAATTTATTAATAAGAATTTAGAAAAGACCGTAGATAGACGCACCAAATTGCTTAATATGCGAAATGAGGAACTTCATAACGAGGTTGCACGACGTATTGTAATTGAGCAAGACCTTATTTTGGCCAAAGATAAAGCTGAGCAATCCGACAGGCTGAAATCTGCATTCCTAACAAACATGAGCCATGAGATACGCACACCAATGAATGGGATTATTGGCTTTGCTAACCTTTTGCGTGAGGCTGAAAATGATGAGGAACTTAATGAGTTTATTGATATTATTATCAAAAATGGTGACCACCTCCTAAATCTTATAAATGACATTATTGACCTTTCCAAGATTGAAGCAGGTATTTTACATATACAAAACCAAAGCTTTAATCTTAATTCCTTAACAAAAGAGATCTTTACTCTCTTTGCTAGCAATCACAATGTGTTGGAGAAAAACCTTGTATTTACAAAAAATGATGGACTTACAGACGATCATTCATATATCATAACTGACCGTACTCGACTAAAACAGATATTGATAAACTTAATTAATAATGCTGTAAAATATACTGAAGCAGGTAGTGTGGAATTTGGTTATGAAATAATTAATGACCAATTAAACTTTTACATTAAAGATACTGGGATTGGAATTGAGGAAAAACAACAGGAACATTTATTTGAACGCTTTATGCAAGTAACCTTAAACAACACTCCAAAAAAGGAAGGAACTGGTTTAGGTTTGGCAATTACAAAAACATATCTAAAAATGATGGGAGGAAGTATTAAAGTACGTAGCACGCTAAATGTTGGCTCTACATTTTCGTTTAAGCTTCCTGTCGAAATCCCAGAAAAACAAGAATAAAATTACATTAAGACTACTATCGATGAATCATAACTGGGAGAAAAAAACTATTGTAATTGTGGAAGATGTTGATTTTAACTATCTACTACTAGAAAAGCAATTAAAAAAAACCAAAGCAAATATTGTTTGGTTAAAGAATGGTAAAGAATCCGTTGATTATATAAAGGAAAAGAAGGTAGCTGATGTTATTCTCATGGATGTTCGTATGCCTATTATGAATGGTATTGATGCTACTAAAATAATAAAACACCTTAACTCAGATATTCCCATCATTATGCAAACAGCTTGTATTGTTGGCTCAGATTATGATGAAGTTATTGGTTCTGGTTGCAATGATTTCATTTTTAAACCTATTATTGCAATTGAATTAATCGATAAAATAGATAAACTCATTAACATTAAGATTAAGTAGATGATTCAGAACCAAAACCCAGCCAATCGGCATAATATCACGGTACTATTTGTAGATGATAATGAGTCTATTCGTAAACTTTATCAAAGATTACTTGAGAAGCATGTAAATCATTTTTACATTGCCAATAATGGTCATCATGGGTTAAAATTATACCAAGAGCATAAACCAGATCTAGTGATAACAGATATTAATATGCCTATCATGGATGGGTTGGAGATGGTAAGAGAAATAAAAAACATTGACCCCAATGCAAAGATTGTTGTCATGTCAGCCTATAATGTTAAGGAAAATTTTATTGAATCGATAAACCTAGGGGTTGATGGTTATTTGATGAAACCCGTTGAGGCTAAAAAACTACTCTCGCTAATCGACGAATTTGCTGGTATTACATTAATGAAGTGGGAGCTCGAGAGCAAAGAAAGAATGCGGAGAGAGGCTGAAGATTATTTAAAGAAGTCATTGGCCGAGAAAGACGTACTCTTACGTGAAGTACATCATCGAGTAAAAAACAATATGCAAATTATCTCTAGTATTCTACGTATGCAGAGTCGTACTATTGAAGATCCACGCCTTAAGGATTTTTTACAGGAAAGTCAAAATCGTATTCACTCTATGGCTTTAATCCATGAAAACCTTTATAGCAACGAAAGTTTAGCTAATATAAAATTTTCCAATTATGTGAAAGGTTTAACTGGAAACATTGCTCGAACTTATGCAAACCAGCAGGCTAAAGTGGTTTTTGACTACCAAATAGAGGATGCCTATTTACCCATAGATTTAGCAATTCCATGTGGATTAATTATAAACGAATTAATCTCAAACTCATTCAAATATGCTTTCAAAGATAGTATTCGAGGAATAATTGGAATTTATTTCAAACTCTTAGATGAGAATAAATACCAACTTACTGTATTTGACGATGGCGTTGGGATTGCTAAAGGCTTAGACATTACAAAAACACGTTCATTGGGCATGAAGATCATACACAAACTTGTAAAACAAATAGACGGAGAGATGAAAAATGATTTCTCTGAAGGAACAAAATTTATAATAACATTCTAAAACAATAAAAATATCATGGATAAGTCAGAGTATAAAATACTGGTTGTAGAAGACGAAATGCTAGTAGCAACCGATATTGAAGAAAGTCTTGAAAGCTTAGGCTATACTGTTCAGAACTCAGTTGCAACAGGTGCTGAGGCCATTGCCGAAGTTGAAAAAAGCTTGCCAAGCTTAATCTTAATGGATATCAACCTAAAAGATGAAATGACTGGTATTGAAGCGGCTAAAGTAATTGGCAATAATCATAATGTACCCATAGTTTACCTTACTGCTAATGCTGATTTGGCTACAATTGACCAAGCAAAGGTATCACTTCCATATGGTTATATAATTAAACCATTTACCGATAAAGAATTACAAACGAATATTGAAATTGCTCTATTTAAATTCGAGAATGATCTGAAAATTAAAATGGAAAGTGAACAGTTCAACACTTTCTTTGATTTGAAAGATCATGAGAAGAATCAATTGATTATTCATGGCAGCAAAGGTCTTGAGAAGATTAATATTGACAAAGTATATTTTCTTGAGGCTAAAGATGACCAAACAATAATTCACTTATTTGATGAAGAAATAATTACTGATAAATCTCTTGAAGATACTGCATCACTTTTTCCAAAAGGGAATTTTATTCAAGTAAGTAAGCAGCATATTATCAATAAAAGCAAAGTATTTGTAGTTAAATATCCCGAAGTCATAATTGCAGATAAATTGAGCGTAATTACGGTTGATGCTGATAGACGTGATATCCTTAGCGATATAATTGGAGAGTTGGATGAAATTGTTGATGAGGATTAGTAATCCTTAGTTTTATAAACCTAAAAACCATCAACAATGGAAGATAACAATTTGTCCTCTATTGATATAGAGGCATATATAGACGAACTATTTAGAAAAAATGGTCCTGACAAGGAGGAGTATCAGCAAATTTTTGATTTCGTAGATCATCTACAAACTGAAGATATTGAGCTCTTTCGTGAGAAGATGCAACCCATTCTTAACCCTAGTACCATTATTGGATTCTCTTTTAGCAAACCATTTGGATATAATGGTGATTTCTTCATTATTGAAAAAATCTATCAGCAATATGTTAACCCACATCCTAATTATAAAAAATGGGATGAATATTTTCACACTTTTCCTGCCGCGATAGCCGTAATAAACCGGAAAACCCTTGCCACAGGAATATTTGAAGACCTAAATAATCAATCACATGGATTAAGAAAAGACGTTATGATTTTAGGTAGCGGACCTGTATCAGAAACATTTGAGTTTTTTGAGAAGAATCCTGATAGTCCACTTATATTTGATATGCTCGATTTGGATAAAAGAGCAATCGCTTATGCTAAGAACAAGAATAAGAAATATTTAAAATCCATGACATTTCATAATCGTAATGTAATCAGACATACACCTGACAAAAAATACGATTTAATTTGGAGTGCTGGCTTATTTGATTATTTCAAAGGTAAGCACTTTGTATATTTAGTTAAGAAGTACTATGAATTCTTAAATGAAGGTGGCGAAATGATAATTGGTAATTTTAATACTAATAACCCATCAAGAAGAATCATGGAGATTCTTGGAGATTGGTTTTTATACCACCGTTCCGAAGAAGAGTTAAAGGGTTTTGCTATGCAAGCTGGGATTGCAAAAGAGAAGATTGAAGTTATTCGAGAACCTCTTGGTATAAATCTTTTTCTAAGAATTAAAAAGTAAAACCACTAAGAATAGATGAAAGAACAAGGCTCCTCATATTAAGCCTTATTCTTTCAATACTTAATCTACTATAACTATAGTATCTTTGTCGTAGTTACATAATTATCTATAAAAACAGCTGTAAATAAAATAAATGCCAGAGGTCAATAAGTAATGATTTATTCACTGCTAAAGTTATAAAGGTTTGAAATATGTAATAATTCAAAAAATAAGATGTACATAGTATGACACATAATTATGCGTACATTTACATTATAAATCTATGAAATTATAACACATTGACTTGTAATCTGTATTAGAAAGTATATACAAATAGGAGGTTTCTAAGAATAAGTAAATTATGAAATTAGGTATTGATTTAGGGTCTTCCACATCAAAAGTAGCTATACTTTCTAAAAGCAATGAACTCGTATACTCCAGCTATCAGAATCATAATGGTAAGCCAGTTGAAGCTTTAGAAAGCATCATTAGCGAATTTCCAAGCTTTCTAAAAAACGAAGAATTTTATTTAACAATTACAGGAACTGCAGGAATGGGCCTCGCTCAACGTGTCAATGGCCATTTCGTACAAGAAGTTCTTGCAGTTTCAAAGAGTGTAAACACATATTATCCAAAAGCTAAAGCTGTAATTGAGCTCGGAGGCGAAGATGCTAAATTTATCTATTTTCAGAAGAATGGCTCCCAACAGATGCGAATGAATGGGAGTTGTGCTGGAGGAACAGGATCCTTTATTGAACAAATTGCCTCTCTTTTACATGTGGATTTATCTAGCTTAAATACAATGGCACATCAATCTACACGAAAAATAAATATTGCTTCAAGATGTGGAGTATTTGCCAAAACCGATGTACAAGCCCATTTGAATCAAGGTCAGAATAAGAATGATATAGCTCGTTCGGTATTTAGGGCTGTTGCTAATCAATATGTAGTAGCTATGGTTGCTGGTACTGAGATTGATGGTGATGTAATTTTTACTGGGGGTCCACTCAGTTTTTTCGATTTGCTTAGGGAGAGTTTTGAAGAAATTCTTCCAATCGACGGAAAATATATCTTACCTGATAATTCTCGAGAATTTGTGGCAATAGGAGCTGCTCTGCTCTGCAAAAATGAAAATTCAGTTGATTATAAGGAATTAGAACAGCTTATTAATAATTCAAAAGCTGAGATTAGTATTAATACTTCTCTGGAAGCCCTGTTCGATTCTGAATCAGAATACCATGAATTCCAAAAGAGACATCAAAGTCAACATATTCGTAAAGCGGCAAATTCTAAAGGAGATTTATTTATTGGAATCGATGCTGGCAGTACTACCAGCAAAATGGTGTTAATTAATTCTAAGAAAGAATTGGTGACTGAATTCTATTCTTCGAACAAAGGTGAGCCCTTAGCGACTATTCAGGCTGGGCTTAAAAGTTTTAAGGAATTCCTTCCCCAAGTAAAGTCTATATTCTCGACTGGTTATGGAGAAGAGTTGACCAAACATGCATTTGGAATTGATGGTGGTGTAGTAGAAACCTTTGCGCATTATCGGGCAGGATTAGAATTCAGTAAGGAAATTGATTTTGTACTCGATATAGGTGGTCAAGATGTAAAAGCTATCTACCTAGAAAATGGTTTGGTTACAGATATAGATCTTAATGAAGCATGTTCTTCAGGAACTGGATCTTTTATTGAGACCTTTGCCCACAATATGGATCTCAGCATCGACAGCTTTGTAAATAAATCATTATTTGCAAAAAATCCAATGGATTTGGGAACACGCTGTACCGTTTTTATGAATTCCAAAGTAAAAGATGCATTAAGAGATGGATATGATGTATCCGACATCTCAGCTGGTTTGTGTTATAGCGTAGTACGTAACTCTCTCAATAAAGTAATCCGAGTAAAGGAATTATCAAAATTGGGTAAGTACATCTTAGTTCAAGGGGGAACTTTTAAAAATGATGCTGTGCTACGAGCGTTTGAGAAAATAACAGGAAGAGAAGTAATTCGTATTGAACAGGCACATTTAATGGGCGCGTATGGTGCAGCTATCTATGCATTTGAGCATTTTGTTAAAAACACAATAACAATTAATGACTACAGCAGTATTCACAAACAGGAAGATATAGTCAAGGACATTAAATACATTAAATGTAAAGGCTGTGGTAATCTATGTAATGTAACAAAATTCATTTTCGACGAAAATCGTTCATTTTATGTAGAAAATAATTGCGAAAAGTATTTTTCAAATAATGAGAATATTGAAAATAACGGTTCAAACTTCTTCAGTTTAAAGTACGAACTATTCTATACCAAAGTAATAGATGAGATTCAATATCATGGTGGAACCAAAATTGGTTTACCACTTGTTCTCGAAATGTTTGAACACTTTCCATTTTATGTTAAGCTTTTCAATGATCTAGGGTTTGATCTTGAAGTGTCGCATTGGACTACCGAAGAAATCTATTCTAAAGGTATTCGTACTCAATTAATTGATAACCTATGTTTTCCTGCAAAAATAGTCAATGGGCATATTGAGCATTTAATTGAAAAAGGTGTTGATCGTATCTTCTATCCCATTGTTCAATTTGAACAAAAAAGCAATGATGGAGCAGCCAATGCTTTTAACTGTCCAATTGTTACTGGTTACCCAGTAGTAATTCATAATTCGTATAGCAAGAAAGCCACAATCGATACATTAGAAGTTAGCTTTTTCAATCTCAAATTAGCTCGAAAAAAGATAGCAAAATATTTTAAAGAACACTTTGGAATAAGTTCGAAGCATGTAAATAAAGCATTCGATAAGGCTATGAAGTATGAAGAACTTCTTCGGAAACAGTATTTAGATATTGGCCAATCAATCGTGCACAAAGCAATAAAAAATAAGCAGGAGCTTATTATTATTGCTGGACGAACTTACCATATTGACCCATTAGTTAACCATGGCTTGATGGAACACGCTAGTGCTTTAGGAGCCCAAATAATTAGTGAAGAAGTTGCCGCCTCAATGTACCAAGGAGATTTGTCGAAAGTAGAAGCCCTTACCCAATGGAGCTATCACAATAGGTTATACAAAAGTGCTTTATGGCTTAAAGAATTGAATTATAATAAAAGTGCAATACTTCAATTAACTAGTTTTGGCTGTGGACCTGATGCTGTTACAATTGATGAGATGAAGAACCTATCACGTGAGGCTGGACGACCTTATGTAAACATTAAGATTGATGAGATGTCTAATCTTGGTGCAGTAAAAATACGAATTAAGTCCTTGATGAAAACGCTTGAGGAAGGTTATAAAGGCAAGCCCGAACAACGTATTCCCGTTAAAGAATTTGTAAAAAAAGACGATCACAATAAACTAATTATTGGACCCTACTTTGCCGATTTCTACAATGAAGTTTTAGAAGCCGTCTTTCATAATAGTGGTTACCATTTGGTGATTCCTAAAGATCAAGAAAAGCAGATTATCGATATTGGTTTACAATACGTGAACAATGATATGTGTTACCCCGCAATTATTCTTATTGGTGATATAATAAATCAGTTAGATAATTACAAGGAGTCATATGACGATATTACTATAGCACTATCAGAAACTGGGGGGCAATGCCGCGCTTCAAATTATATGGCCCAACTCAAGCAAGCCCTTCGAAATGCTGGGTATGATAATGTAAAAGTAGGTACTTTAAATACTACCGCAGGAAAAGACTCCTATCAAATGAAACAAATAAAGATGTTGAATGATTTTGGAGTGGGCTTTGGTTTATCTGATGCTATAAAAAGAATGGAACATAGTATTAGGCCATATGAAAAGAAAAAAGGTAGCACAGATGCCTTGGTTGAGAAATTAAGAAGCCGTATTCGTAGTTTCGTTATTGAAGGTAAATTCTCAAAGAATGTTGTTACAAAGTTTATTGACACTTGTATTGAAGAGTTTAACCAGATTGATATTTATGACAAACACTACACAAGAGTAGGAATTGTAGGAGAAATTTATTTAAAATCAAATGCTTTTAGCAATAATCATGTAGGTCGTTGGCTAGAGAATAAAGGTTATGAGATTGAACAACCTGGGATTGTTAAATTCTTACAAATGGACTATTATTCTGGCAAGTACAACTCTAAAAATTTGATTAAGAAAGATATCCTAAGTAGTATTCGCGAACTAATGATTAATAGAACCTTCGATCGCTATCATGGTATTATTGAAAAGAGGTTGACTCAGTTCAAAAGATATCGTCCAGAATACAATATCTCTGATTATATTGATGAAAATATTATCAACCGATCCATTCAATTTGGCGAAGCCTGGCTCCTACCTTTAGAGGTTAGTATTATGGCGAAAAACGGTGTGCAAAATATTGTAGCTCTTCAACCATTTGGATGCATCTCGAATCATATTATCGCCAAAGGAATGGTGAATAAAATTGATGAGGAATTCCCAGAATTAAAATTCTTAACATTAGACTTTGAAAGTGGTAGTGCTAATGTTAATATTTACAATCGATTGGAGTTATTTCTGAATGACTCATAATTTGGTTAGTCAAAAATTAAATTAAGGCTTAATCAGGAAATTAACTCAAAAAAAAGACCACCTCATAAAATGGGTGGTCTCTCTTAAGCTTTAAGGTTTTGACTATCGTGTAATCGCGATTTTCTTCACCTTTACACCTGTTTCAGTCTCAACTTCAACATAGTACATTCCATCTTCAAGATTATTGATATCTAAAATTGCATGAGTAACCTCTGGCTTCTCATTCAAAACGGTTTGTCCAATAATATTAAAAACACGAATATTTAGAATCTTATTATCAGATCTAATATTCAAGATTGCATTTGCAGGGTTTGGATAAACAGAAACTGTATTATCAACAGTTGCAGTCTCAACTCCAACACCAGAAGTAGCAGGTCCAGATACGTCATCTATTTTCATCATAAAATTATCAGTACATTCATAATGTCTGAAAGCGATATAAATCATCTGTCCATTATAAGCATCTAAACTAAAAGCTCTATAAACCCATATTGAATCAGGAGTAGTTAGTGTTTCAACAAAAATTTGAGTTGTAAAATCAGCCTCTTTATTTCCAGATGTAGAAACATAAACAGCATACTTATCAGCAGGATAAGCAGGATCTTGAGGAGCTACCCAATAGGTAAAACTATCACCAGTAACTGGCAACAAAGCTGGAGTAACTAGATAATTGTTCGGTGTTAGAGCACCAGCAGCAGATGTCCATGAAGCTGAAGCAGCACTTTGAAGACCTGTATGAGGACTAAAAGTATATAAAGCCCAATTATCAGCGTCAGCATCTCCATCAATCATTGTCCAGTCTGTAGGAGGAAAAGCTGTTCCTTCAAAACCTTCAGACAGTTGACCCTTAGTAGCAACTGGTGCTGGGTTAGTAGGTTGAGGAACAACCACAACTGACGATGGATCTTGGTACTTTTTTGCTATCATAATAGGGCCATTGCTTTGAGCAACCAAAACCACAGTAGCAATTAAAAGTGAAAATAAAATAGTAATTTTTCTCATAATAATAATTTTAATTAATAAAAATATTTAATTCATCAGCTACAAATATATAAAAAAAAGTAACATATTATTCTTTCACTATTCTTCAATTATTAAATCTTCTTCAACACGAAGGTTATCAATGATAAATTCTTGTCGTGTAGGGGTGTTTTTTCCCATATAAAATGAAAGCACCTTCTCTATTCCTGATTCCTTATTGAGTATCACTGGGTCGAGACGTATTGATTTGCCAATAAAGTGTTTAAACTCATCTGGAGAAATCTCTCCTAAGCCTTTAAAACGAGTAATCTCAGAAGTTTTCCCTAATTCAATGAGAGCCTTTTTACGCTCTTCCTCGGAATAACAATAAATGGTCTTCTTCTTATTCCGCACACGAAATAATGGGGTTTGTAATATGTATAGATGTCCAGCCTTGACAAGTTCTGGGTAAAACTGCAAAAAGAAAGTCAATAATAATAACCGAATATGCATCCCATCAACATCTGCGTCGGTGGCAACCACAATATTATTATAGCGTAAATTATCTATGTCCTCTTCGATATTTAGTGCAGTCTGAAGCAAATTAAACTCTTCATTTGTATATACTACTTTCTTGCTTAGACCATACGAATTCAATGGTTTACCCTTCAAACTAAAAACTGCTTGTGTATTCACATTTCGTGACTTAGTAATAGAACCAGAAGCTGAATCGCCCTCAGTAATAAATAATGTAGACTCTAAACGTTGATCTTTATTAGTATTATAATGAATTCGACAATCGCGTAATTTCTTATTGTGCAAACTAGCTTTTTTAGCACTTTCTCGAGCAAGCTTCTTAATACCTGCCATATCCTTGCGCTCTTTCTCCGACTGTAAAATTTTTCTTCGGATAGACTCAGCTACTTCTGGATTTTTATGCAAGAAATTATCTAAATTACGACTCACAAGATCTAATATATAATTGCGCACCGTTTGACCTTCTGGCTCCATATGTTGCGATCCTAACTTGGTTTTAGTTTGTGATTCAAAAATGGGCTCCTGAATTTTAATACTAAAAGCAGCAACGATGGAAGTTCTAATATCGCTAGAATCATAATCCTTCTTGAAGAAATCACGTAAAGTTTTTACTATAGCTTCTCTAAAAGCCGCTTGATGTGTACCTCCTTGTGTTGTATGCTGTCCATTAACAAAGGAATAATATTCCTCTCCATATTTTTTAGAAGCGTGAGTAAAAGCAAATTCAAAATCGTCTTCCTCTAAGTGAATAATCGGATATAAAATACCATCATCGATATTACGCTCCAGAAGATCATATAAACCATTTTTAGATACAATCCGCTTTCCGTTTAGAACTAGGGCTAAACTACGGTTTAAGAAAGCATAATTCCAAAGCAAACGTTCTATATATTCGGACCGAAACTGAAAGCCATCAAACACTTCAGCGTCAGGGATAAACCTAATAATAGTGCCATTTTTTTTATCCTTTACTTTCACATCCTCTTCACGAACCAACTCTCCATAACTATACTCTACAACTTTAGAATCACCTTCGCGAATCGATTGGGCAATAAAACGAGACGACAGTGCATTTACAGCTTTAGTTCCTACACCATTAAGTCCTACCGATTTCTTAAAAACTTTACTATCATATTTTGCACCAGTATTAATTTTTGATACGCAAGCAATCAAACTACCCAATGGAATACCTCTACCAAAATCACGAACTGTAACTTCCTTTTCATGAATATTTATTTCAATATGCTTTCCGTGGCCCATCACAAACTCGTCAATCGAGTTATCTATCACCTCCTTTATTAATACATAAATACCATCATCTGGAGAGGTTCCATCACCTAACTTCCCAATATACATACCTGGTCGTAGGCGAATATGATCCTTCCAATCTAAAGTCTTTATGCTATCCTCATTGTATTGTACTGACATAATTGCTTGAAATTTTTACAAAAATAATTGATTGGTTATTGCACTACATTTTTAGTTTACTTTTTTATCAACGACTTATCGTTAAAAAAGCAATTCTATTCTTTAGAAAGCGTACTCTTACTCCTTTAATCTGTTCTATATACATAAGCTAAGAAATAAAATTTTAAAATAAATAATTTGAAAATATCAGAAATAAAACTTATTTTTGTAACACAATTAAATTAAAACACTAACTAATTTTTTAATCTCAATGAAAAATCTATTATTAATTGTAGTACTATTTCTGAGTGTTCAACTAAGCGCCCAGAAAATCACACTTGAATCAGGAAGTATCAAAGCTCTTAAAGGAGTAAGCAGTTTGGATGTAAAATTTGTATATGCTGATGATATGCATGTTGGTAAATTGACCGAAGCAGAATACATCGAGAAGCACATGAAAGAAGCGGAGGAAAGAGAAAAGGGTACTGGCGAGAAATGGAAAGAAATGTACTATGCTGATCGTGAAGAGCATTTTGCGCCCAAGTTTCTTGCATTGTTTAATGATGTGCTCAAGAAAACGGGAATGGATGCCCGAGAGAATAATAACGATGCTAAGATTCAAATGATTGTAACGACTACCTTTTTGGAGCCTGGTTTCAATGTTGGCATTTCAAGTCGGCCTGCTTACATAAATCTTGAGATTACTTTTATAAATATGGAGACTAATGAGGAGATTGCTAAATATATTCTCAAAAAATCTCCAGGCACAGCCTATTATGACTTTGGTGTTCGTGTTGGAGAGGCTTACGCCAAGGCTGCAAAAAGCTTTGCTAAACTTCTAGCGAAGAAAAAAGCATTTTAATAATAAGTTCATTATAAACAGAAAAGCAGATACTTAAACAAGTATCTGCTTTTCTGTTTTAAATCAAATTAGAAACTATTTAGCTATCCAACTTACATTCACAATTTGACCATGTCGAATTACTTTAAAAGTATATTTAGTTCCAGATTTAACCGCATTCAGATAATCCACTGCCTTAAGTATATTATCTTCACTATCAAATCTATATCCATCAATTGACAATACAATATCTCCACCAAGAACAATTTTGTGCTTATCACCAACAACAGCTTTTACAAAGCCTCCTTTAAGCCCCATATAATATCCAGGTGAATCTTTCGCCACATTCTGAATCAAGACAGCTGAGGCTTGGGGTACATTAAGGGCCAAAGCCAATGGTCCACTTAAAATAAACACATCCAATCCTAGCCAGATATTTTTCTTCTCAAATAATAAACTCTTAACAATATTTATTGTTGCTACAAATCCAATCCCTTCAAATCCTCCTGATCTGGAAAGGATAGAACTTACAACTCCTATAACTTCACCTTGTATATTAAACATTGGTCCTCCTGAATTACCTGTATTAATTGCAGCATCTGTTTGAAAATACTCCATGCGAGTAAAACCTGCTCGACTATCTTCTTGTTTATCACGCCTAGATATATAACCAATAGATAAAGAATGTGTAAGCCCCATTGGTGAACCAATAATTAAAACCTTATCTCCAATTCTAGTTTTATCAGAGTCTCCCATTTTGGCAACCTTTGGATTCTTTATAACTCCTTCACACTCTATTAATGCCACATCAGCCAAACGAGAAAGAGCTGTTACTTTAGCACGTAATACTTGACCATCTTTAAATGTAACTCTAATAGCATCTGCATTATTAACTACATGAGCAGCGGTAATAATCACACCATTTTTACTTACTAATACACCTGAACCAAGGCTTCCACTTGACACTTTTTTAAGCATATCACCATCTCCTGAAGTTTCCGATGAAATTACTTCAATTAACACAACTGACGAATCTAACCTAGCATATAAATCAGCTATATTCTCAGCTTTCAATTGAACTACATTAGAAATAATTAATAATAATATCGCAACACTTATTGTAAATTTTTTCATGTATATTTTTGTTTGAATTAATAATGATTTATTAGCGGGCAAATATAATAATTATTTATTGTAGCATCTGAATACTTATTTAATTAATATATTCGTCTTGAAAAGTTTACATTAACAATACATATAGTTAATATTCAACATTATAAACAACCATAATTAGTGTAAGTTTGAGAATAATATTAAAAATATATCAGCAAATGAATTGCTCTATTTTTTATTTAGACTACTAATTAGGATATTAATTGTTAATTTCGCTATAAGGTTTTAGTAAATATAAAAAAGAATGATAAACAACAAATTCAAATTAGGACCAGAGCTTATTTTTACAATAACAATTGTATTATTTTTTGTATTAATGTTAGTTGTAGAAAATATTAACGGTAGATTTCAAACAAATGATTTTCGCGTAATGTATGATGCTGCTGATTCTTTTGTTCATGGGAAAGCTGTTTATGGAGTACCTTTTGGCTTATCAACAGGTTATTATAAGTATTCTCCTTTTACACTTCTATTGTTTGTGCCATATACCATCTTTTCCTTTAAAACAGCTTCTATCTTGCACTTTTTCATAATTGCTTTAAGTGCTATTGCTTCAATTATTCTAATTGAACGGATAATATCTAAATTATTCTTTAAGAATAATAATCAGAGATTGCTAATGTATTTTTTAATTTTTATTAGTGTAGCACTTCATATCATTAAGGATATACACCTTGGGAATACAAATACAATTCTTATCTTTTTTTTGATATTATCTCTATATTTAACATTGAACAATAGACTGATACTATCGGCATTATTTCTAACTCTAGCAATATTTACAAAACCATATTTTGCCATATCTATTTTGCCTTTTTTACTGTACAAAAAATATAAAACTATACTGTTCTCAATAATCTTTGGTATAACATTTCTATTAATAACAATAATCTTTGCTGGACTATCGAATAGCATACATCTTCATGTACAATGGATTTTGAGCATGGTAGAGCATTCCATTATGCTTGAAAGCAGTTATACGTTTTTTTATCTAATGAACAATTATTTGGGTGCAAATATTCCTGCGAATTACTCATACCATCTTTTTATGCTAATTGGATTATTATCATATTTATGTTTCTGGTTATGCAAAAGAATACAGAAAGAAAACGGCACTTTCATTGTTGGACAATCACTAACAATTTTCTTTGCATTTCTTGTTGCTATTATTCCAAATATTTTAATTACTGATAATGAGCATTTTATTTTTACACTACCATTAATTACTTTTATGATTCTATACTTAAGAGAATCTAAGAATTATTGGATGATAGCATTATTTATTATTGCAATATTAATGTATGGTGGAAATTCTACTGACATAGTTGGAAAGGAACTAACACTAAAAATAAAATATTGGGGACTCCTAGGAATCGGAAATCTATTGATTATCATTATGTCATTATTATCCTATTATCTTATTCGAAAAAATAGAGAGTTTGAGAGTAAAGCCACTTTAAAAGACGTTGCTTCATAATTGCATTTCTACAATACATTTATTTCTTGCTTCAATAAATAAAAAAGCCACCCATCTCGATAAACGAGACAGGTGGCCTAACACAAATTTAATTCAATTATTAACTAATTCTTTTCAGTCTAGATTAAAGGATACCTTGATCCATCATAGCCTCTGCAACTTTAAGAAAACCTGCAATATTAGCACCTTTCATATAGTTAACATAACCATTGTCTTCTGTACCATGCTTTACACATTGCTTATGAATATCTCTCATAATTCCATGAAGTTTATCATCAACCTCTTTAGCTGACCAATGTAGTTTCATTGCATTTTGAGACATTTCTAAGCCCGAAGTAGCAACACCACCTGCATTAGATGCTTTACCTGGAGCATATAATAATTTATGCTCCAAGAAAATCTCAATTGCTTCAGGAGTACAAGGCATATTAGCACCTTCACTTATACAGATACAACCATTATCAACTAGCTGTTTTGCATCAACATCATTCAACTCGTTTTGAGTAGCACAGGGTAGAGCAACATCTACTTTTTGCTCCCAAGGACGTTTCCCAGCAAAGAATTTTGCCTCAGGGAACTCAGTAGCATAAGGCTTCACAACATCATTATTCGATGCACGTAGCTCTAGCATAAAATCAATTTTATCACCTGAAATACCCGCCTCATCATAAATATAACCATCAGGACCAGAGATTGTAACTACTTTACCACCCAACTCAGTTACTTTTAAGGCAGCACCCCAAGCAACATTACCAAATCCAGAAATAGCTACACGCTTACCTTTAAAGCTATCGTCTTTTGTAGCCAACATTTCTTTTGCAAAATATACATTACCAAAACCAGTAGCCTCAGGGCGAACTAAAGAACCTCCCCAGTTCAAACCTTTTCCAGTTAAGATACCAGTATTCTCTTTACGTATTTTCTTATACATACCATAAAGGAATCCAATCTCGCGTCCACCAACACCAATATCACCAGCAGGTACATCAGTATCAGGACCAATCAATGAATGTAGTTCCATCATAAATGCTTGAGCAAAACGCATTACTTCGTTATCAGATTTTCCTTTAGGATCAAAATCTGAACCTCCTTTACCACCACCCATAGGCAATGTTGTCAAACTATTCTTAAAGATTTGTTCAAAACCTAAGAACTTCAATATACTCAAGTTAACACTTGGGTGAAAACGTAAACCACCTTTATAAGGTCCAATAGCGTTGTTAAATTGCACACGATATCCTAAGTTAACATTTACTTTTCCATCATCACCAACCCATGGCACTTTAAATGTAAGGATGCGATCTGGCTCAATTACACGATCAATTATTCCTGCTGCCTCAAACTGAGGATTCTCATTAACCACATCTTCGATGGATTCTAAAACTTCTCTTACTGCTTGTAAGTACTCAACTTCTCCTGGGTGTTTTTTCTCCAGGTTATTCATTATTTGATCTACATTCATATCTTATAATTTAAAATAGTTTTTCGTTTTGAATATGTGGCAAATGTAATGCTCTTGAAAAAGCTCTTACATAAAATGCAATTGTAAAAAATCGAAAGTAGATTGATAAATATCAAGGCATAATGATATCATACTGGTTTACTTATTCTTACTAATTAAATAGATTTGTAATCTGTAAATAGCCATATGCATATATTCAAACATCTCAATCTTTGAATTCCTCTAATTCAAACACTTAAAAAACCTCTATAAACTACCCTAAAATTTCATAAAATTAAGGCTCAAACAAAATAGATTTTTACTATCTTTGGGAGCCTAAGAAATTAGCCTTAGAAGTTCATACTATGAATCATTAAAACACTATTATTTTGTATAGAATTGACTCAAAAATTGACGCCAAATCTCAAAGCTTTTTACAACATAAACAAGCTTTTCAAACTATATTAGACGAATATCGTGACAAGTTACAGTCAGTAATAAAAGGATCTTCTCCACGCGCTGTTGAAAAACACAAAAAAAGAGGTAAGCTTCTTGCCCGTGAGCGCATTGATATTTTAGTAGACCCAAATACGCCATTTCTTGAGCTTTCCACTATGGCTGCTTATGGGCATTATGACAATCAATTTCCATCAGCTGGAATTATTACGGGCATTGGAGTTATTCAAGGTCGTGAGACTTTGATTATTGCCAATGATGCCACGGTAAAAGGAGGAACTTATGTAAAGGAAACTATCAAAAAACATGTTAGAGCGCAAGAGATTGCCATGGAAAACCATTTACCTTGTGTGTATATGGTAGATTCAGGAGGTGTATTCTTACCTGAGCAGTCCAATGTTTTCCCTGACCGTTTCGACTTTGGGCGCTTCTTTTATAATCAAGCACGCATGTCAGCTGCTGGAATTCCACAGATTGCCATTGTGATGGGGAGTTGTACTGCTGGAGGTGCCTATGTGCCTGCCATGAGTGACGAAACTATTATTGTAAAAGATCAAGGAACGATATTCATTGGAGGCCCACCTTTGGTAAAAGCTGCTACTGGCGAAGAGGTTACTGCCGAAGAACTAGGTGGTGCTGATGTTCATACCCAAATATCAGGTGTAGCCGATCATTATGCCGAGGACGATCGCCATGCGGTACAAATTTGTCGTAATATATTCCAAACATTAGAACATAAGAAGAAGCAAGTATTAGAATTAAGTACTCCTGAAGAACCTTATTATGATCCAACAGAATTATATGGCCTTGCTCCCATTGATTTGAAGAAACCAGTCGATGCACGCGAAATTATTGCTCGCATGGTTGATGGAAGTCGCTTTCAAGAGTTCAAGGCGCGATATGCTCCAACAATAATTACTGGCTTCGCCAATATTATGGGCTTCCCTGTGGGAATTCTTGCTAGTAATGGAGTACTATTCTCTGAGACATCATTAAAAGGAGCCCACTTTGTAGAACTTTGTGGTATGCGAAATATCCCAATCCTATTCTTACAAAACATCACTGGTTTTATTGTAGGTAAAGAATATGAGCGTAAAGGAATTGCTCGTGATGGAGCTAAATTTGTGCATGCAGTAGCTAATGCTAATGTGCCTAAATTTACGGTTGTATTTGGAGGGTCTTTTGGGGCAGGAAACTATGCCATGGCAGGTCGTGCTTATGATCCAAGATTGATGTTTATGTGGCCTAACTCTAAGATTTCGGTAATGGGTGGTGAGCAAGCTGCTGGTGTTCTGATTCAAGTAAAACAAGACCAATTGCGTGCTCGTGGCGAAGAAATGAAAGCTGCAGATATTGAAAAATTACGCAATAGCATTTTAGAAAAATACGAATATGAAGGCTCTGCATATTATAGCACAGGTCGTCTTTGGGATGATGGAATAATTGACCCTGTGGACACTCGAAAAGCCATTGCCATGGGTATTGCCATGTCATTGAATAAGCCTTTTGAAAAAACAGATTATGGAATTTTCCGCATGTAGGTACAGTTCGCGAATTGTACCTAACAGGGAAATATTCTTCACATAAGAAATAAAATCATGAAAATATACAAAACCATAGAATTAGAAATAAAGGATGAGGTTGGCATTGTTTGGCTCAATCGTCCTGAAATACACAATGCTTTCAATGAAGTAATGATTGCTGAATTGATTGAAGTCTTTAAAGAGATCGAAAATCAAGACAGTATTCGCATTGTTATGCTGCGTGGTAAAGGAAAGTCCTTTTGCGCTGGCGCAGACTTAAACTGGATGCGTAATGTGGCTAAATATTCCTATGAAGATAATTATAAAGAAAGTCTAAATCTTTCGCTTTGCTTTTACGGAATATACACTTGTAGTAAGCCCACTATTGCCGTGGTGCATGGAGCCGCTATTGGTGGAGCAAATGGACTTTTAGCAGCATGCGATTTTGCCTATGCAGACGAAAACACCACTTTCTCATTAAGCGAAGTTAAAATTGGAATTGTGCCTGCATGTATTTCTCCATATGTTACTAAGCGTGTAGGTGAATATGGTTCAAAAGAGCTTATGCTTACTGGAAAACGCTTCAAAGGACCTGAGGCTGCTCGTCATCGATTGGTAAACGAATCATTCGATGCAGAAGGTTTGGAAAAGCATTTGGAAGAGGTCGTGGCATTACTTAAAACCAGTGGACCAAAAGCCATGAGTCATTGTAAGAATTTGCTTTTTGATATTTCCAATAAGTTAAATTTGGATGAGGCTGTAGATTATACAGCCAAAATGATTGCTGATATTCGAGCTTCGGAGGAAGGTCAAGAGGGAATGGCGGCGTTTTTGGAAAAGCGTAAACCAAACTGGGTTTAAAAATTGACCTTTTGCACCTCAGCTTCGTCAATATGAAATTTTTGAAATCCTCATTTACCTGTGTAAGCTGCGGTTTCAAAAATTCCAAAATCCTCGTTGAGACACAAAATTTCAAATTTTATGTATAGAATCAAATAGAATAGAAATATGAAATTATTCAAGAAAATACTAATAGCCAACAGGGGTGAAATTGCGGTTCGAGTAATTCGTTCGGCTCGTGAAATGGGAATCAAAACCGTTGCAGTTTATTCAAAGCCCGATGCAGAGGCCCTACATGTTTTAATGGCTGATGAATCATATTATTTGGGTGAGCAGGAATTAAGCGACACCTATTTGAATGTGGGTAAGATAATCGACATAGCTAAACAATCAGGTAGTGATGCCATTCATCCCGGTTATGGTTTCTTGGCAGAAAATCCTGATATAGTGAATGCTTGCGAAAAAGAAGGAATTGCTTTTATCGGACCTTCGCTCCGTGCAATACAGCTAATGGGAAATAAGGTAGAAGCCCGTGCTTTCGTTACCGATTTAGGAACTCCCATGACAAAAGGAGCTGTGGGAACTCATGCTGAGTTAATTGAAGCAGCCAAAATTATTCCTCTGCCAATATTAGTAAAAGCTGCCGCTGGTGGTGGTGGAAAAGGAATGCGGATTGTGCATGATCTGAAAGACCTACAAGAAACCATTGAAGCAACTAGTCGTGAGGCAAAAGCTTATTTTGGTGATGAAGAAGTTTTTATTGAGCAATATATCTTGGAACCTCGTCATATCGAGATTCAAATTATTGGCGACAAGCATGGAAATGTGGTGCATCTTTATGAGCGCGAATGTTCCATTCAACGTCGTTATCAAAAGATAATTGAGGAAAGCCCCTCTCCTACTTTGGATCAATCTACTCGTGAGAAAATGGGTGCCGCAGCAGTGGATATTGCCAAAGCCATTGACTATGACAATGCAGGTACTATCGAATTTTTGGTAGATAAAAACCTGGATTTCTATTTCTTGGAAATGAATACCCGTGTGCAAGTAGAGCACCCAGTTACTGAAATGGTAACAGGAATTGATATTGTACGCGAGCAAATATTGGTTGCTGCTGGAAATAAATTGGGTTTCAAGCAGTCGGATATTAGTCAAACTGGACATGCCATCGAAGCACGTATTTATGCAGAAGACCCTGAAAACGATTTCCGCCCAGCACCAGGTGATATTATTTATTATGAAGAACCCGAAGGTGTTGGTATTCGAGTAGATTCTGGAATTGACCGTGCTACAACTATTCATAGCTTTTTCGATCCCATGGTTAGCAAGCTGATTTGCTATTCCGACAATCGTGAAGACTCAATTGCAAAATTAGACATAGCACTTCAAGAGTTTATTGTTCATGGAATTAAGAATAACATTCCCTATTTGATTGAAATGCTAAATCATAAAGCTTTTACGGAGAATAAAATTTCAACCAAATTTTGCGATGAGCGTACAGATGAAATTTTGAATGCCATTCAAGCGTCAAAAGATGCTGTCGAAATTGAGAATTTAGCTGTTGCTTATTTAATACATGATATGAACTCGCGTAAAGTGGAAAAAACTAATGTATGGAATAAAATAGGATATTGGCGTATAGCAATGGACATTGTTCTTAGAATGGGGGAACAAGAATTTAAGGTTAAGGTAAATAAGGTAGAAAACAATATTTATGATTTGGAAATAAATGGAAAACCAATCCTTGCCGAGCATAAATATCAAGAAGAAAATTATATTGAACTAAATATTAACCATAAGCCTTATTCCCTATTTATTTCATTAGACGAGTATGGAATCAATCACCTAAGTTATAAAGGTAATATCTACGAATTTTCTCGTGCCGACCATTTGGTAAATACGGATATTTATATTTCAGAAGCTGATGAAGCAGGAGGAAATAGTATAAAATCGCCCATGCCAGGCAAGGTAATTAAGCTAAATGTGAAAGCAGGTGATAAGGTTAGCAAAGGCGATTCGTTAATTGTGGTAGAAGCCATGAAAATGGAGAATAGCCTTACAGTTCACCGCGATGCTGTGATAGAAGAGGTTAAGGTGAGCGAAGGCGAAATGGTAGATAATTCACAAGTATTGATTACCTTGGTCGAAGAAGAAGAATTATAAAACAAAAAACACAAGATAAAAATGAATTTTGAATTAACAGAAGTACAGGAAATGATTCGCGAAACAGTAAGAGATTTTGCGGAACGCGAGATAAAACCAGTCGCACAGGAATTAGATGAGAAAGCAGAATTTTCCATTGAACTAACCCGAAAAATTGGTGAATTAGGCCTGTTCGGAATGTATCTACCAGAGAAATATGGTGGACAAGGAATGGACACCTTATCATACATTATTGCAGTGGAAGAAATTGCTCGCGTAGATGGTTCACAAGCGGCTACTTTGGCTGCCCATAACTCTCTAGGAATTGGACCTCTTTACTATTATGGAACTGAAGAACAGAAACTAAAATACCTGCCTCAACTCTGTACTGGTGAAGCACTCTGGGGTTTTGGATTAACAGAACCTGAAGCAGGGTCCGATTCTCGCGGAACAAAAACCACTGCTATATTAGAAGATGGGAAATGGAATATAAATGGTTCTAAAATTTTTATTACCAATGCTTCCAGTGAAATATCTGTAGGATCAACTGTGCAAGCAGTAACCAAGATATACGATGATGGAAAGAAGGAGTTTACTTGCATCTTGGTTGATAAAGATACTCCTGGTTTTAAGCGAGTAGCCATGCATGGCAAAATGATGTGGCGAGCATCCGATACTGCGGAATTATATTTTGACGACTGCGAGGTTCCTGAAGGTCAACTTTTGGGCAAAGTTGGTGAAGGTTCACACATTATGTTGCAAACTTTAGATAATGGTCGATTGAGTATCGCTGCTATGGGCTTAGGATTAGCTCAGGGCGCTTATGAAATGGCCTTACAATATTCACAAGAGCGAAAGCAATTTGGAAAACCAATTTCTAAATTCCAAATCAACGCTTTCAAATTAGCTGATATGGCTACCAAAATTGAGCTGGCTAGAAACCTCCTCTATAAAGCTTGTTGGTTAAAAGACAATGATAAGCCATTTGCAAAGGAAGCAGCAATGTCAAAATTATACTGCTCTGAGATTGCAAAAGAGGTAGCAGATGAGGCTGTACAAATCCATGGAGGATATGGGCTAATGAAGGATTATCCAATCGAGCGATTCTATCGCGATCAGCGCTTATTGCAGATTGGTGAAGGAACTAGTGAGATTCAACGATTGGTGATTTCACGATATATTGGATGCTAGCTTCCCTTCAACAGGCTCAGGGCAAGCTCTCAGCTTCCGTTAGTCTTTCAAAATCTTAGTTAATATTTAGTTGACTGCGGTGTAACGGCCATTCATGAATGGCCGCAAATGAAACAGAAATAATAAAAATAAAGATAATATGAACAAAGTAGTAAAAAACGCCGCAGAGGCGATAAAAGACATTCCAAACGGAGCCACCATAATGCTTGGAGGCTTTGGTTTATGTGGAATTCCTGAGAACTGCATCACGGCTCTTTATGAAAAAGAAGTGACAGATTTGACTTGTATTTCAAATAACGCCGGAGTAGATAATTTTGGATTGGGAACGCTATTGCGTAAACATCAAATCAAGAAGATGATTTCATCTTATGTGGGTGAGAATAAAGAATTTGAACGCCAAATGTTAAGTGGTGAATTGGAAGTAGATTTAGTTCCTCAAGGAACATTGGCCGAACGTATTCGAGCTGGTGGAGCTGGAATCCCTGCTTTCTTTGTTCCTGCAGGTTATGGAACAGAAGTAGCCGAAGGTAAAGAAGTACGTGAATATAATGGTAAGCCACATATTCTAGAATTGGGATTAACCTCCGACTTCGCTATTGTAAAAGCCTGGAAAGGTGATAAGAGTGGAAATTTAATATTCCATCATACAGCTAATAATTTCAATCAACCCATGGCCACAGCTGGTAAAATCACCATTGCTGAGGTAGATGAGTTGGTGGAAGTAGGCGAATTGGATGCCAATCAAATACATCTACCAAGTGTATATGTACAGCGGATATTCCAAGGTGTTGACTATGAGAAGCGGATTGAGTTCGAAACTACAAGCGACTAGCTTGTCACAAACCGCCAATTTCTTCGTTATGCTTGAACACAATATTGGTCATTTACTGAGGTAAACTCCCAATATTCTGTTCTGCACAAGCCTCGAACTTGACGATTTCTGAACAAGCATTCATTAGTTTTATATAAGTCAAATTAGAAAGATTAATAGAAAAAATAAACAAATAAAATGGCACTAGATAAAAACCAAATAGCACAACGCATTGCACAGGAATTACAGGATGGATATTATGTAAATCTTGGAATCGGCATACCCACCCTCGTGGCAAATTATATCCCTGAAGGTATTGATGTGGTATTGCAATCAGAAAACGGATTATTGGGCATCGGACCTTTTCCAAAGAAAAGTGAAATGGATCCCGACCTAATCAATGCAGGAAAACAGACTGTAACTTATTTACCTGGATCAGCATTCTTTGACTCTTCATTGAGTTTTGCTATGATTCGTGGCGGACATATTGACCTAACTGTATTAGGCGCATTCGAGGTAACTGATAAAGGAGATAT
>Ga0164315_10000414_pt1 | contig 29560 bp, 24 predicted proteins | sample GuaBasSedimGuay6_FD_113737 | JGI IMG/M metagenome (GOLD analysis project Ga0164315, IMG submission 113737) | Subseafloor sediment microbial communities from Guaymas Basin, Gulf of California, Mexico - Guay6, Core 4569-2, 0-3 cm | ecosystem: Environmental > Aquatic > Marine > Hydrothermal vents... | reverse complement strand
TGCACTCCAATTGCAAAATAAATTTGAACGAAAACCGAATGCAAAATAAATTTTGCACTCCAATTGCAAAATAAATTTGAACGAAAACCGAATGCAAAATAAATTTTGCACTCCAATTGCAAATAAATTTTTATGCGTATTATCAGTAAAATACTGATAATAATATTGTTTATAGCTTACTTCAATCCAATATTATATTTCAATAACGTGGATCATGTTATGGCAGTTCATGACATGAACAGAACATGTGATCTGTGTGTTGACTTAGAGATTTTTTGGGCTATGCTAATTCATTTTTTGTTTCAATATTAAAGATATCAAACAGTTATAAAATGATAAGGGTTCATTGATAATTGTTCATTGATATAAAAGGCTCAATCCGTTCATTGCATCAATCCATTCTACTCTGATCGTGAGGATCAATACCATGAAAACTATCAAGTGTTGTTTGACAAATCCTAGACAAAATGTATTGACTGTCTATGCCGTAATACCACTGATTTTGGTAGGCTTGTTAGGCCAAGTGTGTGCTTTTGCGGAGACTGTGACAAACCCTCGCCAGACAAGGGGTTTGCTTGATTTAGCCCCTTTAGAAGCTGATTTTAAGCTGTCTCCGCCATCAGGGACAGCACCGCTTCAGGTGAGTTTAGATGCCAGTGCGTCTTGGGGTGCCGCGATTGCGTCGGAGTACAAGTGGTCTATTTCTGATGGGCAAGAGTTGGAAGGTGAGCTGATCGAGGTGATTTTTGAGGAAGGCGGCACCTATACCATAACGCTCACAGTGATCGATTTAGCGGGCAACACGGCAACGGCTGAAAAAACCATCACCGTGAAAGACGAAGACACCGCGCTTGTGCATCTGGAAATTCAAGGTTTAAAAAGACGATATGCGGTTGGAGAGACGCTTGTGCTTGAGTTGGTTGAACTGGTGGAAAGCACTCGCTTTGAACGATTTGATTTGTGGGTAGCCGTTCAATTGCCGAATGGCCATTTATTGTTTAGAACGCCATTGCCCATGACACCTTTTAGTTCTCAACCGCAACCTTTCAAAACGTCTGTGGATAATTCGACAAAAACTCACCGGTTACTGGATTTTGAAGTGCCACCTGGACTGGGTGGAGAGTATAGTTTTTATGCGGTTTATGTTGAAGAAGGCAAAGATCCTATCAATGATGGGTTGTTTGTTCAACGTTCAAATCTGGCTTTGAAAAAAACAACGCTGGCTAATGAGTAGTGTCAAGGGTGGAGGAGTGATATTTAGACTGGGCGAAGGTTTTCGCCCTTTTGAATAATTGATAGAACGCAGATTAGACTGATTGAACTGATTTACGCTGATTAAAAGATCAGTGCAGATCATGATAAGAAGCCGAATCAGCGTTCTATCCTTCTGATTGATTTATTGATAGAACGCAGATTATCATGATTGAACTGATTTACGCTGATTAAAAGATCAGTGCAGATCATGATAATCAGTCTCATCAGCGTTCTATTATATATTTTTGATAGAACGCAGATTAGACTGATTGAACTGATTTACGCTGATTAAAAGATCAGTGCAAATCATGACAATCAGCATTTCACGCAAAAGTTGCGCGCAACTTTTGCGTGAAATATCTGCGTTCTATCCCAATCAAAAAGGAAAATATATGGCAGAAAAGTATTTACATTCGGATATAACGAATTTGATTCTCCGAGCATTTTATAAAGTCTATAATCAACTCGGCTACGGTTTTTTGGAGAAAGTCTATGAAAATGCCATGTTGATAGAGTTAAGAAAACTTGGATTGTATTGCAAACAACAAGAACCGATTAAGGTTTACTATGACTCTCTCGAAGTTGGAAATTATTTTGCCGACATTATTGTTAATGATGTTGTTATTCTTGAACTGAAAGCAACAGAAGGGATTAGGGAAGATCATCTTTGCCAATTGGTAAATTATTTAAAGGCAACAAACATTGAAGTGGGTTTACTTTTAAATTTCGGCTTGGAACCACAGCATAATCGTAGAGTGTTTTCTAACTCGTACAAAATGTGATAGAACGCAGATTATCATGATTGAACTGATTTACGCTGATTAAAAGATCAGTGCAAATCATGATAATCTTGATAGAACGCAGATTATCATGATTGAACTGATTAACGCTGATTAAAAAATCAGTGCAAATCAGGCCATAATCAGCGTTCTATCCTACTGACTATGAGCTTGTGCCGCTTGTAAGGTATTTTCAAGTAAACTCGCAACTGTCATTGGGCCTACGCCACCTGGTACAGGTGTGATCCAACTGGCCCGTTGCGAGGCCCCTTCAAAATCAACATCGCCCACTAAACGGCCATCATCTAGTCGATTTATGCCGACATCAATGACGATAGCGCCGGGTTTTATCCAATCTCCTGCTATCAAACTGGGTTTGCCTACGGCTGATACGACAATATCGGCCTGTCGTACTTTGTCTGCTAGATGCTGAGTATATTTATGACAACCTGTGACGGTGCAATTGGCTTCTAATAATTCTAAGGTGATGGGCCTACCTACAATATTGGATTGCCCAATCACGATGGCATCATAACCGACGATATTGACACCAGTATGCGCTAACAATGTCATCACGCCTTTAGAGGTACAAGAATGCAATAGCGGCAGATGCAAGGTGAGTCGCCCAACATTATAAGGATGAAATCCGTCTACATCTTTATCTGGCAGAATCCGTTCAATGACTAATTCACTATCAATCTGTTGAGGCAAAGGAAGTTGTACCAAAATACCATCTATTTCCTCATCGCTATTCAATTGATCTAGCAAATTTAACAGGGTTTCTGTTGAAGTGGTTTCGGGTAAATCATACGCTTTTGAAATAATGCCTACTTGTTGACAAGCATTGCGTTTATTACGAACATAAATTTTTGAGGCGGCATCTTGGCCGACGAGTACGACGGCTAAACCGGGAGGGCGTAAGCCTTGTTCAATACGGGCTTGTACTTTTTGTTGTACGTCTTGGCGCATCTCTGCGGCAATCGCTTTACCATTTAATATTTTTGCTGTCATGTTTTTTGGTTAAAAATATAGCTTATACATTTAGCTGTTTTCGTTCCAAATTTATTTTGCGGCAATCGGGCCGCGGCAAAATAAATTTTGCACTCCACACACCGCAAAATAAATTTTGCACTCCACACACCGCAAAATAAATTTTGCACTCCAATTAGTGCAAAATAAATTTAGAACGAAAATTGCCTCAATTTTTGAGATCAAAGGCCCACCATGCACCTTGAGAAAAATATTCTAGCGGTTGATATTCGATTTTGTAATTCATTTTTTGACATTCGTCAATCCAGTAACCTAAATATAGCCATTCCAGATTTGAACGTTTCGCTTCTTCTATTTCCCATAAAATGGCATAAACCCCTAAACTACGATCTGAATAGTCTGGATCAAAAAAGGTGTATACCGCTGAAATACCGTTTTCAACTGAATCTACGACGGCAATGGCAATTAATTGTTTTTTCAGGCGAAATTCATAAAACACCGTTTTTGACCAACTGCTGGTCATAAATCCAAGATAATCTCCTGCTGTCGGGTTCGTCATGCCGCCATCTTCGTGACGAGCGGCTAGATAACGAGAATAGAGATCAAAGTGTTCTGCTTCAAACAGGGGCGCGACTGGGGAGACTTTTAAATCCTCATTTTTTCGCCAAACTCGTCGTTGACTGCGACGGGGTGTAAAGTGTTTGACTGGCAAACGTACCGCAAGACAAGCTTGACAAGATTCACAGTGAGGACTATAAATATCGTTACCGCTACGTCTAAAACCATGTTGAGAGAGTCTATTATACAACAAGGCCGTTTTAGAAACGAAAGGGGCTACAAATATTGTTGTTGCCATACGATTTGGCAAATAACTACAGGGGTATGGCCGGCTCATATAAATATCAAAAACTCTACGTTTACTCATGGCTTTAACCTTCAGGTTTATTCAGTGTATCAAACTGCCACATACCCTTATTTCCCTGTTTTTCACATAAGGTGTTTAATACAGTACGATATTCTTGACGCGAAATGAGTTCTGCGCCTAAACTTTCTAAATGAGGCGTGTGTATCTGACAATCAATCAATTCATAACCCCATTGTTGCAATTGCCAAACAAAGTGTGTAAAGGCGACTTTGGAGGCATCACTCATATGGCTAAACATGGATTCGCCAAAGAAGATTTTACCTAAGGCGATGCCATAGAGGCCACCGACTAAACGCCCTTCATACCAAGTTTCACAAGAATGGGCAAAGCCATAATCATGTAATTGACAATAGGCTTTTTGCATATTACTTGTAATCCATGTGCCATGTTCATAACTACGTGGGCCGGCACATTCTTTAATCACTTGTGGAAAATTGCGATCCAGTGTGACAGTAAATTGCCCTTTGCGAATGGTTTTACGCAAACTACGTGAGACTTTAAGTGATTCAGGAAAGAGTACCATTCGCTGAGCAGGTGACCACCATAAAATCGGTTCATTATCGCTATACCAAGGAAAAATACCTAAGTGGTAGGCTGCGAGAAGACGATTAGCCGTTAAGTCACCTCCGACGGCCAGTAATCCGTCAGGATGTTCCAAAGCCTGTTCTAAAGGCGGAAAATCATCAGGGCTGGCATTTTGAGGAATCCAATAGGGACGACGCATATCAGTTTTCAGTTGTCAGTTGTCAGTTGTCAGTTATCAGTTATCAAGGCAACTTCAATTAGGTAAGTCCCAAAAAATAAAATACCACAAATGTAGGTTGGAGTGAGCTTGCGAACTCCAACACTCCAACACCATAAGCATGTAGGTTGGAGTGAGCTTGCGAACTCCAACACTCCAACAACTTCAATTAGGTAAGTCCCAAAAAATAAAATACCACAAATGTAGGTTGGAGTGAGCTTGCGAACTCCAACACTCCAACACCATAATCTTCATTGGTATATTAATTCATTTTTTGGAGTTACCTTATCACCCTTTTGGAAAAGAGGTGTTGGGATTTGAGGTGATTAGCCAATTTGCCCATTCTATGGGTTGGGCAATGTCAACGCCGGCCGATTCGGCCTGTTGAAGTATGAAACGTTGTAAGTCTTGCAACAATTCTGAATCTATCAGCTCGGGATGATTCGGTAATTGCGCGTGTAGCACATTATAAATTAATTTCAGTTCTTGAATCGGATAATTTTTGAAGGTTTTCATGTTGATTGGGAAGCTAAGATGAGATGGTGGGCAACAAAAACACGTTACCCACCCTACGTTTTAAATTAATGGTGGGCAACAAAAACACGTTACCCACCCTACATAAAAGTATAATATATTAAAAAGGATTTGGATTGAATACTACCACGTTCTAATCCTTTCTTATATCGAATCCCTGTCGTTACCCATTTGACACACCAAGAGGCTATTTTATGATTCGTTTTTTTGCGGCCCATCCAACTGCGGCTAATTTATTAATGCTCATTTTTCTGATCTTAGGGATCATGGCAGTTCCTAAACTTCAACGAGCCACCTTGCCCGATTTTACCCCGGCTGAAGTCCAAATCATAGTGCCTTACCCTGGGGCTTCTGCTGAAGACGTAGAAGAAGCGATTTGTCAACGGATAGAAGATGCGGTTGATGGGATCAATGATATTGAAGAAGTCCGTTGTGAGGCGCGGGAAAGCATGGGTACAGCGGTTGTCAAGTTGCGCGAAGGGGGTAATGTTGACTATTTTTTGGAGGATGTCAAAACCGAAGTTGAGGCGATTGATAATTTTCCGGAACAAACAGAATTGCCTATTATCAAGCCTTTAGGGCGTACTGATCCTGTTGCGTCTATTGCCATAACGGGCCCGATGAGTGCGACAGATTTAAAGGCTTATGCTGAACAGATCAAAGATAGTTTATTGCTGGTACCCGAAATTTCGCAAATCGATATCGAAGGCTTTTCTGATCATCAAATTCGTATTGAATTACCCAGCCATGCGCTGCGTTAATATGGGCTCAGTGTGAGCGATATTGCTGCCGCGATTAGTCGGCAAAGCATCAATTTACCCGCCGGCAGTCTCGAAACGCGCAATCAAGATGTGTTGATTCGTTTTGTCGATGAACGCCGTACTGTGCAAGCGTTTGAAGCATTAATTGTTGTCGGTAATCGCAGTGGGGCTGAGATTCGTTTAGGCGATATTGCGCGTATCACAGATCAGTTTGAATTAGCGGAAAATAAGATTATTTTTAATGGGCAACGTGCCGCTATTTTAAAGATCAGTAAAACCAAAGCGGAAGATGTTTTGGTTATCGGCGAAGCCGTCAAAGCGTTTGTGGAAACGGCGCAAGAAACCGCGCCACAAGGGGTGCGTTTTACCCTCACCACAGATAGGTTTTCCATCGTCGATGATCGGTTGAATTTATTAATCAAAAACGGTTGGCAAGGTTTTATATTAGTCGCCATGACACTCTGGTTGTTTTTCAGCTTACGTTTCGCCTTTTGGGTAGTGATGGGCTTGCCCGTTTCTTTTTTAGGCACTATTTTCTTTATGCCGCTTTTTGGATACTCGCTCAATATGATCACCATGGTGGGGCTACTGATTGCAATCGGTTTGCTCATGGATGATGCCATTGTGATTTCTGAAAATATTGCGACGCATTTGAAAAAAGGCAAATCAGCCCTACAAGCCGCCATTGATGGCACACAAGAAGTGGGGGATTGGTGTTTTATCCTCGTTAATGACAACCTTGTGCATGTTTGGGCCACTGGCTTTTTTAGAAGGCGATATCGGTAAAGTGTTGAAAGTCATGCCAGTTGTCTTAATTATCACATTAATCATCAGCTTATTTGAAGCGTTTTTTATCCTGCCACATCATATCGCGCATTCCCTCGCCCATAGTCAAAAAGCTAAACCGAATGCCCTTCGTCGCGGGTTTGAAAACCTGATTGAATGGCTGAGACTTCAGCTCTTAGGGCGCATTGTCAAAGGCATGGTGAATTGGCGTTACCTGTTTATCGGCCTGATCATAGCTGCACTTGTCGGATCAGTTGGCATGTTAGCCAGCGGCCGAATCAAATTCAGTGCTTTTCCAGATATTGATGGCGATATTCTCGAAGCACGCATTTTGTTGCCGCAAGGTACCCCATTAGCGCAGACAGAAGCCAAAGTAGAACACATCATGGCCGCCTTAAATCGCGTGAATGCTGAATTAACGCCGCTTCAACCCAAAGGGCAAGCTTTAGTTAAAAATGTCCAAACACAATTCAGTCAAAATAAGGATGCTTCTGAAACCGGCCCCCATGTTGCCACTATCACCGTCGATTTGCTCACCGCCGAAGAACGTCATGGACAACTTGATGACATTATCCAACGATGGCGAGAAGAAGTAGGCGATTTGCCCGATATACTCAGTATTAATTTTAAAGAGCCGAGTATCGGCCCAGCCGGCTTAGCGATTGAAGTGCGTTTACAAGGTACTGATTTGACTCAATTAAAAACCGCCTCAATAGCATTACAAAACTGGCTAAACCGTTATCAAGGCGTATTCAATCTTTCCGACGACTTACGCCCCGGCAAACCGGAAGTGCGTCTCAGTTTACGAGAAGGCGCATTAGCTTTAGGCCTAGATGCCACCACCATCGCCAATCAATTACGTTCCGCATACTACGGTTATACCGCCAGTGAAATTCAAGTCGGGCCAGAATCTTATGAAATCGATGTCCGTTTAGATCGATTAGATCGAGACAGCCTAGCGGATTTAGATTACTTCACCTTAACCACCCAAGATGGGCAACAAGTGCCCCTCAGCGCCGTAGCCACGATTGAAATGGCACGCGGTTACGCCCGCATCCAACGTATCAATAACCAACGCACCGTCACGATTCAAGGTGATGTTGATAGGCGTGTTTTGAATGTGAATGAACTGATTAGCCAAACTCAAAAACGATTTCTACCCGATTTTCAAGAACGCTACCCCACTATCAGCATCTCTTTTGAAGGCTCCAGTAAAGAAGGTGCCAAAACCGGGATGTCAGTACGCAACGGATTTCTATTCGGATTAATCGGCGTATTCATCCTCCTCAGTTTCCAATTCCGCAGTTACATCGAACCGTTAGCCGTCATCACCGCCATACCCTTATCCTTCATTGGCGTGATTTGGGGGCATTGGTTAATGGGCCTCGACATCACCATGCCAAGCGTCGTCGGTTTCGTTTCACTGGCCGGCATTGTCGTCAATGACTCCATTATTTTGATCACGTTTTTAAAAATGCGCGTCAAAGAAGGCTTCTCAATTCACGATGCTGCTTGCACAGCCAGCCAAGAACGTTTTCGCGCCGTCTTACTCACCTCAATGACAACCATAGCCGGTTTAATCCCCCTGCTATCAGAAACCAGTTTACAAGCACAAATCCTGATACCCTTAGTCACCAGTTTAGTCTTTGGATTGCTGGCCTCCACGTTATTAGTATTGCTTGTCGTGCCCGCCTTATATACTATCTTGGAAGATTTTGGGTTTACTGAGAAAGTTTAATTTTAGGCATGCCTTCCAACTTTAAATTTATTTTGCTGGTCTTCGTTCCAAATTTATTTTGCGGGTTTTCATTAATATTTTTTTGTCCTGTACAAAGCCAGAAAACACAAACCCGGCCTTATAACAGAGGAACGAAAAAACGGCTGCAAAATAAATTTTGCACTCCAAAACGGCTGGGAAATAACAGAGGAACGAAAAAACGGCCGCAAAATAAATTTTGCACTCCAAAACGGCTGCAAAATAACAGAGGAACGAAAAAACGGCTGCAAAATAACAGAGGAACGAAAAAACGGCTGCAAAATTCTTTTCGAGCTACTGATGTTCAGGGCAGATTCTAATAAACGGGCCGATGGCGCAAAACTAAAGGGTTTTAAGTTTTTAGGATTAATTTGCCTTTGTACTTCATGCAATCGGGAAACGCTATAGTCAGGTAAGTACTGAAGCACAAATAAACAGGTATTTTACCGCAAGGGGCAACCACAAGGGATTGCCCCTACGAACCGCCCGTAGGGGCAATCCCTTGTGGTTGCCCCTCTTCTTAGTTGTTTCTTTTAATTAAAATACCTGAAAATTTATGGTTCAGTACTTAGGTTGGGTTAGCGAAACATAACCCAACATTGCTTCTATTGATTCATTTAGAGATGTCGGGTTCCGCAAAGCTAACCCAATCTACGCAACTTGGAGTTTATTATGATATATAACACAACAAACTTAACAACTGCCAGTGCTAATCTGGCAAAATTCTGTGATCAAGTCGTTGATGATCGGGATGTGGTTGTTATTACTCGACCCGATAGGGAAAACGTCGCGCTTATTGCCGAAGACGAATTAGAAAGTTTAATGGAAACTGTCCACTTATTGAGTTCCCCTCAAAACGCTATCCGTCTTTTAACCGCGTTAGAAGAAGCTAAAACGAAAACACTGAAACCTCAAAGTATTGAGACACTACAACGTGAATTAGGGTTTGATGAAAAAGGATGAATTCAATATATGTCAGATCGAGATGCGGTTTTTCGTCCACAATTTAGGGAAGACCTTGCTTATTGGGTAGAGACTGATCGCAAGATTGCCCTTCGTGCCTTTAAGCTGATAGAAGCAACCATGCGTGATCCCTTTGTATTGATATTTGTGCTTACACAAATGGACTGGGCATATCTAGTGTCCAGTCTTCAAGAGTTTGTTCTTGACAAAGCTCACGAAGTATCTGACTTGCCTTTGCACACATTTGTTGATACGACAAACCCTGATAGGCTTCTAATTCGCTTGCAATTGAAAGGGAAAGACGCGCTTCTTCGTAAATGTACCGTTGTGCATACTTTAACAGCCAGTATGAATCACGAAACTTCTTCAAACTCTTTTGCTTGGAAGGAGGAGCAACGAAAAACTCATAAATCAGTTTGGCATTATCAATACGCCATTGATGCCATTTTTCGACGGTCCAACCTTTGAGTGCGTTGTGGATTTGTTCAATATTTTCAAGCACAAGCAGTTCATCCTCAAAAATTTCTTGACGACTGAAACATTCTTGAAAATATTTATCTAAAGAACTCATGTTTCTCTCCAGTAACAATATTCAAATTTCTGATATTAAAAGACAAAAGAAAACATCAGGTGCGTTCGATACTCCATTCATTGAACATCCACCATTTTCTCGTTCCCACCGCATGATATTGATCTAACCAAGCTTTGACGGTGTTGACGTAATCTGAGTCTTGGGCGGTTTCGATATGCGCCGCGATACTTTCCCATTTTGTGTCACTCATTATTTTTTCTCCTCTATAAAAAAACATAGCTATTAGAAATGTCTTGTTTCGCTTTTTTTTCTAAGAAGGCGATAACTTGTTCTCTTGACACGGTTGGAAATCCTTCCAAAAAATCATCAATGGATTTTCCACCTTTGAGATAGTCAATCAAAGTTTGTACAGGGACTCTCGTGCCTGCAAAAACGGGGGTGCCGCCCATCACATCAGGAGTGGAAGTGATAATCGGTGGGACATCTTCAATTTTGAGTGATGTTTGGGCCGGTGTTTTTGGTTCAAGGGTTTTTTCACCAATAACCACCAAAATATGATGTAGTCCAGGTTGAACGTCTCTTGGTAATTGTAATTGCAAACTAAGGATTCCATCCTTAGAAATCATAGCATTGGTTTCGATAGCTTTCATATTGGTTTCCTTTTCTGGGTTGAGGGTTTCGGGAATTGTGCGGATTTCCCGAAACAATCGTAGAGAAGTTGGACTTCAAAGCAAAGCTTTGTTTACATTTCTCAGGCTTTGTCGGTGTTGACGTAATCTGAGTCTTGGGCAGCTTCGATATGCGCCGCGATACTTTCCCATTTGGTGTCACTCATGATTTTTTCTCCTCTGTTTGAATCAGAATTTTTAGAATGATAGAATTTTCAGAATGATAGAATCATACCCAACCAATAGCAACGACAGTCACTTCTACACCGTCAATCATTTCGATCTCAGACAGTTTTTCAAGCACCGTTTTTTCTTCAACTGGGATAAAAATGGCCATAGTCACCTGATCAAATCCTAAATTTGTGGCATATTCAGCGGCTTTATGACGATCATATCGGGCTTGATAAATAGTCGTAAAACTTTTGACTTCGATAATGCCTCGTTTGTCGCCACAGCGAAGGTGAAGTTCCACTTTGCCGTTGCCAGTCGGAAACTCGGGACTGACGACACAACGTCGGCCCACCGCCGATTGAAGCCAAGTATAAAGATGAAAATGTCCAACCGCCTCTGCCAGTTTGAAATCGGTTTTGCGGCGCGGTTGCTCTTTCCAAGGATTGAGGCCTTTTGCTTTCAAACGGTAGAGGTAATCTTTATAGCGTTGCAACAAAGCGGGCAGATCAAGTGATTGACCGGTAAAGACATCCGCGAGATCGTCCAACGGTTGTAAAGCCAGAATCGGCATTCTCTCTTCAAGCATTTCCTGACTCAACGCAAAGTAAAGACAATCCTGAATAAAAGGGGAAGAAAAACGGCAAATTTCATCACGTTCACCATTGGGTTGGCGAAGGGTTTCTGAGGTGACGATGCCATGAAGATATAAATAGCTGCACTTGGGTTCATAAAAAGAAAAGGGCATATCCGAATGGGTAAAGAGTTCTATTAAATAATCCTGATATTCAGGCATTCTCGCTTTCGCTATGAGATTCATCACGGTATTGTTGGGTTCGACAAATCGGGCTTTATGCCAGACTAAATGCCAAGTTTCCCTATCAATGACTTGGTTTGGGCTCGGATTGTATTTTTCAGTGAGCAATTCCCCAAACCAAGAAACTAACCCAGGTTGGCCCTTCGTGCTGTTATAGATACTTTCAACTACCAAAGGCTCAATAGCTTGACCACTTTCATCCTGATATTGTTGATACAAGGCTTTGACTTCATCAAAGCTAAAATTCGGAACATGCAATGATCGTTGAATATTAAACGGTGAGCCGCGCTGACTATCCAAACCTAACACCGCACGGATGCCAATGAGTGCCAGTCCATGTAGCCAATGTTTTTCCCGATCCAAATACATTTCTCTAAAGCGCCCTATCAGTAAATCTAATAACGCTGGGGGTGTCGTATCCACTTCGTCTATCAACAAAATAAGCGGATTTTTCCACAATCCTTTGTCTTTTGAAAACAATGCACTAAATTCATGCCAGTCTTTGACAACCGGGTGTCCGGGTAATTCTCTCTCAAGCACATCGCTTAACTCGTCAGAAAACGCCGTCTTTCCAGATTTGTCAGAAGGTGTATAGCTCATTCCGCGAAGATTACCGAGAGAAAAATTATAGACGGTGTAATCTGGATATCGCTTGGAAATGTCGGCTCGTATTTGCCTCATCAACCAAGTTTTACCCGTTTGACGCGGTGCCCAAATGGTAAAATAATGACCGCCTGTTTCGGGTTGACCGATCAGTTGCTCAACACCTTGAGCAATCAGTTCTTCACGTTTGACACAAAAATGTGCTTTACAATCTACCGGCCCGTAAGAATGAAAATGTCTCATGTTATTAACCTCATTTAGACTTCTGGGGCAACCACAAGGGATTGCCCCTACATCAATATTATTTGTTAATAATATTGTCCTGATACTTTTTTTCAACACAGAGAGCACAGAGGGCCACAGAGGGCCACAGAGAATAAGTCATTTTTGCCATAGTTTTTGCGTGAATTTTATTGTTCAGATTGATCTTAAACGATTAATATATATAATCAGCGTAAATCATGACAATCAGTTTTATCTGCGTTCTATTTAGTTTTCAATTTTGTGTTAAAATCTGCAAATCATCCTAACAAATAACAAAAAATATATGACTAAACCTCATTCACCCCTTAATCCCAATCGTAATCTCGATTATCTCTTTTATTTCTTGTTTCGCACTTCTCGCTGGCAAGATGGGGAATATCGACATGAACCCTTATTGGCGTTTGGTAAGCTTCATGATTTGGGAATTCCTATTGATACCGATAAACGCTTGTTTCGCCGTTCGGCTCCGGAGCAAACGCCTTTGGCGGATTGGCATCATCATTTCAATCAGGCTTGGCAAGATATTTTACAACACTATAGTCAAGCGTTTAATCCTGAAAACCCGCACTTGGCTATGGAGCAAGCGGTGCAGTATTGTCAGGCGAATCTCTTGGGTGTCGCTTTAGTGATTATGGATGAGAAACTGGCGCACCATGAGGTGACTTTACCGCTTTATGATCCCCAATATCATGAATTAGGGGAAGCTTATTTTAATTGTGATTCTCAAGTCAAGTTGTTCAGTATTCGTGACCAGAAGGAAACTATGTCGCAACCGGCTACTTTTCATTCTTTTAAACCGAGTGTCGATAAACGCGCTTTAAAAGCGGAAAATTGGACGTTGCGTTTGGATAAAACCCAACCTTATTTGATGGCAATGCAGGCTAGATTCTCTGAACACAATCCCGTTGTGACGCTGGTGCCTGAAAATAATCCTATTTTTGCGGTGTATGGTTTGGCGCATGGCGATGCTTATCGTGTTTTAGCCCCGTTTACGCCGGCCGAACGAGAACATCGTTGGCCGGTACGATTACAACGGTTTTTGCTTGGTGCGGATATGAAAGGCTTGTCGCTGAAAACCACGGCCTTGTTGAATAGCATTTTAGCACGTTTACTCATCGCTGATACGGTGTTTGAAAGCTTGGATTGTGAGGCGCGTTTATTACGCTTGACTTTGCAACAGAAAACAGCGCACTATTTTGCAACTTCTGATCAAACCATTCAACAGACTCCCCATTCTGTGCTTGAACAACAATTACGTGAAATGGAGAATCTCGTCACGACGACGGATTATGCTTTAGGGAGAATCAGTCAAGCCATTAAAACCTTGGAAATCAATCAAGATAATTTTCAATGGCGATTGCATAATTTGCACCCTGATGAATCGGAATGGCAAATGGATTGGCAAAGCAGTAAACCCTATCCGTCGTTGTTAGAACCTTTACATCTTGGGTTAGAGAATTTAAAAAATCATTTGGCTTATATTGAAGGGAAACTGACGCATCTGAAAGGCAGTTGTACGCGATGGCGTTCCTATATCACCCAAAATCGTCATCAATTGACAGAACATTTGGGGCATGTTGGCACGATCATCGTTTTTCTTATCGTGTTAGGTGAATTTTTTGGACGCAGCAAAGCTGAAGAAATCGGGTTTTGGGCGGATATATTACAACGCATTGCCTTTGTGTTAAACCATCATTTGACTTATTTGGTGATTTTGGTTCTCTATATTTTGTTTGTCTTGCGTCATTACAGCAAGGAATGGTTCAAATCACTTAAATACAAATTTCATAAGAAATAACAGCTAGAAGGATTCCATTATGACTCAATTACGTGCCTATATTGAAGAATACATCGACACAATCAACCAGATTTTGCATGCCCATTCAGATGATAAAGGGATGCGGGAAGCGGCCTCAAAAGCCTGGCCTGATAAAAGCGATCCACGGCAATTAATCTTTCGGAAAACAGGCCTCCGTTTTACCACTAATCCCGCAAATGCCGGTGGCGGTGATGATGCGCGGTTGGTTAATGAAATGCCACAAACGACGGTAACTGCCCAAAGCAGTGATTTACGTATGATGCTGGAACAGTATGTGATCGCGATTACGGTGATTTTGCAAAGCTGTCAAGAAGATGCGGAAATGATAATCAAAGCAAAAGACAAGTGGCCATCGGAAAATGATCCTCGACGGTTGGTTTTTACTCTGTTTAAGGGATGAGTACAACTGATGAGTACAGCGGATTTACGGTATAAACGGATTGGTGCAAGGGTAAGTACTGAACCAGAAATTTTCAGGTATTTTATAATATAAGAAGCAACCAGAAATGGGGCAACCACAAGGGTTGCCCCTACGCACCTGTTCTTGACAAACCCGCTTCCCATCATATAGAATACCGACTTCCTGAATTATTCAGAAAGGAAGTCAATATGACAAAAGCTTCGACAGATTTAGATAATCCTTGGAAGGATGTTATCGATCTGTATTTTGAAGACTTTATGCAGTTCTTTTTTCCAAAAATACATAAACTGATTGACTGGAATCAGCAGTGTGAATTTCTGGATAAAGAATTGCAAAAAGTCGTCAGAGATGCCGCAATGAAAAAACGCTTGGCTGATAAATTAGTCAAAGTGTGGCTCAAAGAGGGCGATAGCGTGGTACTTTATATCCATATTGAAATACAAGCCCAAAAAGACGATGACTTTGCTAAGCGTATGTTCATTTACAACTACCGCTTGTTTGATCGCTATGGCACTAATGTTATCAGCCTCGCTATTTTAGGCGATGATCAATCTGATTGGCGGCCTAAGCGTTATCGCTACGGGCTAGGTGAATGTGAAACATCATGTGCTTTTTCCATTGTCAAACTCTTGGATTACAATAAAAAATGGAAATCGCTTGAAAAGTCTAAGAACCCATTTTCCATTGTAGTACGCACGCATCTCAAGGCTTTAGAAACTCGTCGTTCAAAGCAAAAACGCTTGTATTGGAAAAAACAGTTGTTTAAAGCTTTGTATGAAGCCAATTACAGTGAGCAAGATATTTTAGAGCTGTTTCGCTTTTTAGATTGGGTAATGGCTTTGCCAGAAAATCTCGAAAAGCAATTCAATGATTTTTCCACGCAATACGAAGAGGATAAAGGTATGCCATACGTTACCAGTATTGAAAGATTTGGTATTGAGAAAGGCCTTGATAAGGGCCGGGAAGAGGGCATATTGCAACAAGCCCGAAAAAGCGTTGTTGATGCTTTACGCACCCGTTTTAAGCGAGTGCCTCAATCCCTGGTTAAAATGCTTCAAAGCATTGAAGACGCAAAGCTTTTGTCTAATTTGCATCAGAAAGCCATTTTAGCCGATTCCCTCAAAACCTTTAAGCAAGGGCTTGAAAAAATGTAGTACAACGGATGACGTGGATAAACGGATTGATGCAAGGGTACCAATAAACTAATCCGTTTATTTCACAATGTCATGTAGGGGCAATCCCTTGTGGTTGCCCTTTGTTGGCTCAGGGGAATGAACGGATTGATGCAATGCTACCCTTGCACCAATCCGTTTATCCACGTCATCCGCTGTACTATCCCCCCAACACCGTAAACCCTGCCCAATAAACATACTCCTCAAACGGACGTTTCTTTAAAACATAAGCCATCCGAATATGCCCATCCGCTGCCATATCGCATTCATCCATCTCATCCCCCTCTAACCTCAATCCCATCGCCTCCGCTATCCTTTCAAACTCCCCTACCGTCATCTCTCGCAAGGTGCGACGGGCTTTGGCGGCGACTTGATGCCATGCTAAATCCGGTTCATTCGCCGCTATCGTATAAAAATAATAACTGAAACAATACGCGGCAACGCCATCACACGGCCATAATGTACCAACCACTGTCTTGGCACCGGCCGCTGCTAAACTCGGCCCTATCCCTATCGGTGTCAATAACCCTGTCGTGTCTTGTCCATTCAAATTCGATTCACAGGCCGATAACACGATTAAATCCGCTGACGTGCGAATCGCGCCAATTGTCCATAACGGCCAACGATAACCCGTTTTATCATTTAACGTTAAAAAACTGCTCAACGGTTCAAAACGATTAAATACGCCATGTGTCGATAAATGCAGATGACGCTGCTGATTGAGATGCTGCAACGCTTTAAAGATCGTTAACCCGCTTTGTTCCACTTCCCCTGTATTAAACTGTTTCGCTACCCATTCCCCTTCTTTGAGCATACAAAACTCTTCGCCACTGGGATCGTTGAATACCCAACTGTCTTGAGTCGCGGCTGTCGTTTCCGAGCCTAACCAATGTCTCACACTCACTTCTCGTACTAACCGGTTTTCCAAAGGGGCTAACGCTTCCCAAGGTAATTGCCCTAACGGCGCTGGAAAGATCACGATGAGTTGTTCTAAGCCGTTTGCCCACTGGTTTAAACACTCAGCAAGTCGGCTCATGGGTTCTGACGTGATCACGCTTGCCCAATCCGGTATCGGTACGAAGTCGCCTCTGACGGCATTAGCCGATCTGAGTTGTTCTAAACCGCGTGTCCATTGGGCTATCACACCGTCTGCTTTTTCCAGCATCCATAAATCCTGTTCGGCACAGCCTTCGGGTAAATCTCGCAGACTCAATCCGTCTTGATCTAACCATAAAACGCGCAGACGCGCTTGCACGGGATCAAAAAACGGTTGAACCAATGCGCCCGATTCTGCGGCTAAACGTGTTTGGCAGTCTGCAATACTGGGCGGTACGGGTATCAAGTCATCCAATGCCTTTAACCAAGTGACGAACGGTGGCCAAGGGCTGTCAGGCGGTGGCGGGCATTGTGTCAAGAGCTTCAATTCGTTTTCAAAGGCTGCTGTCAATTGCTCACCCACTTTTTCTCGCCAGCTATCCAGATTCAGGTTAGTGGTTAAAGCAGTGAAAGCGATGCGGGAGCGTTCTAATAGGGCCCAGAGTTGTGCGATATCAGGCGAATCCGCGTTTAAAATCTCTTCTAACCAAACCTGGGCCCAAGCATTCACTTGTTCACCCCAATGACTCTGCGGCCAAGTGGTGGGATAGACTTTTAATACCGATTCAAAACGACGTTTCAGATGGGTGATCACAACAGACACGTCATCAACCTGAATATTCCCTTGTTGATCTAACCATGCCCCAATTCCCTGTCTCAAGGTTTCCTGTCCTGTCCCACAAATCATCGCTTTCAGGGCAGTTTGCTGAGCCTGCACTGTCGTGTGGCCTTGATAGAGTATCCGATCAAAGGGAGTCGATAAGTCTTTGTTTTCTAAAGCGGTTAAAAAAATCGCTAAGGGTTGAGCGTCTTGTTGCGCCGCTTGCCAAGCGGCTTGTAAATAATGAATGATGGTGCTGTGATCACCGTCTAGCCAATCGTTCAAGGCTTCGCGTAAATCGCTGTGATCGTGTTCAAGGCTTTTTTCTGAAATCAGTAATGCCGTACATTTCAAGCTTTGCCCCTGCCACCAATCCCCTAACCGACTGTTTTCACTCCCTGCCCAAGCCAATAACTGGCTACGGGTTAAAGCGTCATTCAGTTTTTGAACATTTTCCAACAAGGGCAGATTCGGGCAATAAATGATTTTATAAGCCGAGGTATGCGCGTCGGTATGTGCGTCTTCAAACCAGTGCTTCTCAAGCAGCGCGTTTTGCAAATCAGGCGAATAAACAAACAGCACGCCCAAGACAATTGTGGCAGGATCGCTTAAAGTATCCCAGTTTGTAGGGTGGGTAACGTGTTGCCCACCATTCCCATCACTTTCCAAAGTGTCTGTAGGGTGGGTAACGTGTTGCCCACCATTCCCATCACTTTCCAAAGTGTCTGTAGGGTGGGTAACGTCTTTTTGTTGCCCACCATTTCCATCACTTCCTAAACCGGCAGGCAAGGATACCCATTTCAACAAAGCCGCTTTCAACCAATCCGTTTGGGCTGTTGAGGCTTCATGAACCCTTTGATACCACCGCCATTGCTTATTCATTTTCAGTTTCATATCTTGGTTCAATAGCTGCTGCACTTCGGATAAAGTTGATCGCAAGGATTGGCGAGCAAACCAAGCGCGATACCAAGGCAAGGCATCAAGCTGTTGTTGACAGCCTGCAAGACAAGAGCTATTAAGCGGCAAAGGTAAGGGGATCTGAGGAAAACAGGCAGCCCATTGTGAGTTAAGGCGCTGCTGCAATAATGCCAAAGGTTGCCCAATTTTCTGTTGCCACTGTTTGTGATATTTAGGATTATCTACCCCTGCTAATGTCGAATAAGCTTGATGTAATCCCTGTCGTTCTGCCGCTTCGTCTAAGATATAAAGGCCTTCAGAGAAACGCAGCAAAATCTCAGTTGGATCGCGTACCTGATTGTCTAAAGTTATTGGTGTTAAATGCCGATGTTTGCGTTTGGGATTATGCCATTGTGTGAGTAAGTGATGGAGAAAGTTTTGGAAATAGGTGGTGAGTTGATCGGGGAAGACGATACTGAGAAAGCGAATTTTGAGGTTATTAAGTGAATTTTGCCACTCTTCTGGTGCTGACTGGCTGGCAACTTGCCAAAGCAAGTAACTTTCTAAGGGTAGAAAGACAAGACTTGCTGCAACTTGGCCTGTGTTGTATAAAGTACCAGAGTGATTGATGTACAGGAAAAGCACCCACTCACGCACCCCACTGGCCGTTTCGCCCTCTTTTAAAAAAGCCTGTGCGTGTTTGATGCCTTGTTGGTAAGTGTCAAGAGCTTTATCGAATTGTCCCTGTTCGTACCAGACTTCCCCCGCATTGAAGTACAATTTCAGCACCCGCTCACGCACCCCACTGGCCGTTTCGCCGTCTTTTAAAAAAGCCTCTGCGTGTTTGAGGCCTTGTTGGACAGTGTCAAGAGCTTTATCAAGTTGTCCCTGTTCTGTCCAAGCTACCCCTGCATTGTGGTACAGTCTCAGCACCCACTCACGCACCCCACTAGCCGTTTCGCCCTCTTTTAAAAAAGCCTCTGCGTGTTTGAGGCCTTGTTGGTAAGTGTCAATTTCTTTATCGACTTGCCCCTGTTTTCCCCAAGCTATTCCAGCGTTGGAGTACAGTTTCAGCACCTGCTCACGCACCCCACTAGCCGTTTCGCCCTCTTTTAAAAAAGTCTGTGCGTGTTTGATGCCTTGTTGGTAAGTGTCAAGTGCTTTATCGAATTGTCCCTTTTCTCTCCAGACTACCCCCGCATTGAAGTACAGGGAAAGCACCGTCTCACGCACCCCACTGGCCGTTTCGCCGTCTTTTAAAAAAGCCTCTGCGTGTTTGAGGCCTTGTTGGTAAGTGTCAAGTGCTTTATCGACTTGTCCCTGTTCTTTCCAGACTATCCCCGCATTGATGTACAGGGAAAGCACCATCTCACGCACCCCACTGGCCGTTTCGCCCGCTTTTAAAAAAGCCTGTGCGTGTTTGATGCCGTGTTCTAAATAAGTCAAGCCGTCTCGTGGTTTGCCGAAAATCTGACGGGCTGCCTCATCAGCTATTTGTTGTAAAAACAGATATCCAAAGCGCAAGGCGGCACGTTGTTCGGGTGTATCGGCTTGGCTTAAACGGGTTTGTAAGTCTTGATCAAATTGGGTGAGCTGTTCACGCCAAGTCGCGAAGGAGAAGGCTTCGGCTTTGGGGGAATAATAGATTTCTTTGAAGATTTTGACAGCGATGGCGTGTTCTTCCGCAGTGAGGCGGTTGCCAAAATGGGCGTTGATAGTTTCTTCGGCACGTTGTTCAGGGGTTTTGTTTGACATTTTTTCAAGACTCAAATTTATAACTACAAGGATTGTTTATGAAGGGATTAGATCATAGTTGTACCTTGGTTTAAATCCTTTATTATAAACAATCCTTGTAGTTAGCGGTTTTCAGGGTGTCGTCGCTAAATAACTACAAGGATTGCTTATAAGAAGGGATAAGATCACAGTGCTACCCAGTTTAAATCCTTTATTATAAACAATCCTTGTAGTTAGCGATTTTCAGGGTGTCGTCGCTAAATAACTACAAGGATTGTTTATAATAAGGGATTAGATCATAGTTGTACCTTGGTTTAAATCCTTTATTATAAACAATCCTTGTAGTTAGCGGTTTTCAGGGTTTCGTTTAAGCTCTTTTCAATTAGCAATTATCAATTAGAGTATAAGTACAACGGATCAGGGGAGTGAACGGATTGATTGTGGGGTGTTTTGATGGGATCGCAGAGACGCGAAGCAGAGACGCGAAACAGAGACGCGAAGCATCGCGTCTCTACGCGATGAATGGAAACGGCTCACTCATCAATCCGTTTAATCCCCTGATCCGCTGTACTATCTGTTGGAGTTCGCAAGCTCACTCCAACCTACATTTGTGGTATTTTATTTTTTGGGGATTATGGTGTTGGAGTTGGAGTTCGCAAGCTCACTCCAACCTACATTTGTGGTATTTTATTTTTTGGGGATTATGGTGTTGGAGTTCGCAAGCTCACTCCAACCTACATTTGTGGTATTTTATTTTTTTGGGATTATGGTGTTGGAGTTCGCAAGCTCACTCCAACCTACATTTGTGGTATTTTATTTTAAATTTTGCACTCCACGCAAAATAACATGCATTCCAATCGCAATAACCATAAATAAATTCCATGAAAATCTTATTAACCGGTGCAACGGGCTTTATCGGACAACATTTATTATCGGCCCTACTGGCTGAAGGCCATGAAATCGTCGCTTGTGTTCGACAACCAGCGCGTTGGCAAACGCGATTCCCGAAAGTCAATTGGATATCTTGTGATTATAAACAGGATCATGAGCCAGAAGTCTGGTTGCCGCGTTTGTGCAATATTGATATCGTGATTAATGCTGTGGGCATCATTCGTGAAACCCGTGGACAGCGTTTTGATGACTTACACACCTATGCCCCAATCGCGCTTTTTCAAGCGGCCGAACAAGTGGGCATTCGTAAAATTATCCAGATTTCCGCTTTAGGAACCGATGACGAAGCTGAAAGCGCCTATCATTTGAGTAAACGGGCTGCTGATGAGGCGTTATTGGGCTTAAATGTTGAGGCTGTCATTCTTCAACCTTCTATTGTGATTGGGCGAGGCGGGGGCAGTACGATTTTATTTTCTGCCTTAGCGGCCTTGCCTTGGATACCCTTGATAGGGCAAGGTGAGCAACGGCTGCAGCCGATTGCGATTGAGGAAGTGAAAGCCTGTGTATTGGCCCTGTTACACGACTGGCCTGATAATAGCCAACGTTTAGAAATGGTTGGCGCAGAGGCCGTGACTTTTTCACAATTGCTTGTCGATATCAGAACGTGGTTAGGCTTGAGGCCTACGGCCACTTGGCCTATTCCAATATCATTAATGCGGTTATTCGCTAAGATAAATGATTGGATCGGCATCGGGCCCTTGACTTCAGAAAGTTTAGCGATGTTAGAGCGCGGTAATTGTGGCGATCCCGCGCCTTTAAGGGCCGTAACCGGTGTCAAACCACGCACTGTTGAAGCCAGTTTACAAAACAGTCCGGCCAGTAGGGCCGATCTGGAACAAGCGCAACTGTTTTTCTTACGCCCTTTATTACGTTTAAGCATTGGTTTCTTGTGGCTATTCACCGGAATCGTTTCCGCGTTTCTCTATCCGGTTGATGAGAGTTATGAATTACTGGCCGCTGCGGGTATCAGCGGCATTTGGGCACCGTTCATGCTTTATTTCTCTTCCGCTTTGGATGGCTTATTGGGTATCGCCACCTTGATCGGTTATCGAATACGATTGGTGGTGGGGCTACAATTATTATTAATGGTAGGCTATACGGTGATCATCAGTTGGGCTTTACCTGATTTATGGCTTCATCCCTTTGGCGCGATTACCAAAAATATACCGTTGATTGCCGCAACGCTGATGATGTTGGTTTTTGAAAAGAAGGCATTTTAAAAACATAACGCAAGAGACGCAAGAGACGCAAGAGACGCAAAGATTTATTTTGAGTGCTCTGGAAAATTTAAAAATATTATAGAACGCTGATTGTGCTGATCGTCATGATTTTCGCTGATTAAAAACAAATAGAACGCTGATTGTACTGATTGTCATGATTTTCGCTGATTAAAAACAAATAGAACGCTGATTGTACTGATTGTCATGATTTTCGCTGATTAAATCAATCATTTTAACCATTTTAACATTTTGATCAGCGTCAATCATGAGAATCAGCATTTCACGCTTAGGCCTGTTTTTCATCAGGAAAATGGGGTTGCCAATGCCAGTTTGGTGCGGCTTCTTGGGCTTGATTGAGTATGGCTTGAATATCTTTGTTGCTTTTCACTGATTTATTTTCCCATAGGCGATCAAGTAGTTGAGGCGCGAGTTCTTGTTTATTGCTTAGCAGTACGAATGCCGATTCTGATAAGGTGTTCTTGATGAGTTCAATCTCTTTATCGTTTTCCAACCATTCGTAATCATTCAGTAGGGCATAGATTGAGGTGGCTTGCAATTTGTTTTGCATCCAGTCGAAATCCAGTAAGAGTAATTTGAGTTCGCTATGGCGGCCAGCATGGTGTAAGTGCATACAAAGATATTCAAAGAAGTAACCGTCGTTGGGGCCACTTATCCAACCATGTTGATCACATTGGCGGCGGTAAATGGCTAATAAGTGGCTATGCAATTTATCCCGTTCTGCTTCTGCACATAAGTAGTCGTGTTGGAAAGCGTGTAAACTCAGATATTTGTGTGAGTCGCTTTCAGTGAGATGTAATAAGCCTTTTTCAGTGAGTTCTTTGATAAAGCGGTAGGCTTCTTCGTCTATCAGTTGGTAGAGGTAACGCCATAACATGATGGCGACGGATTGAGGAATGTGTGAGTAATCCGCAAAAACGGCTAATGCGATGTAATAGTCTGCTGGCTCGCCTAAGGCTTCTACATTAAGTTGTAGGGCTTGCATGAGGGCGCGTGGGTGTTTGTCAGGAAATTCAGACTCTTCATCTTCTAAACGTTCAACTAATTCTCCCCATGTTGTTGGGGATTGCTGACGTGCAACGTGCGCTACTAATTTGATGGCTAAAGGTGAATAATCACAGGTGCGTACTATTTCTTCCACGCTAGCTGGGATAGAGGAGGCCGTGATGTCTTCTCTGGCGACAGAATTGATGAAAAATTCTACTGCTTGTTCTTCTGAAAACCCTTTTAATTTATAACCCTTTGTTATTTTAATAAAATACTGCGTAATGTCTAATAACTTGCTGTCACTGCTGGTTATCAAGAGTTGACAATGTTCCACGACGAGATTAAATGGCAAGATGTCTTGTGCATCTGTCACATCATCTAAAATCAATAGACAGGCACGAGTCGCACAGATTTCACGCAAAGATTTTGTACCTTGTTCGATATCCAAAATATCGGTTGTTGATTCTCCGAGTGTTTCGATGAATGCGATTTGGTGAGCTAATAAATCGGCATCTGCGCCTAATGTGTGCCAAAAGATGCCGTCTGGAAAGGTGAGTCTAATTTCTGTTTCCCGCGCTAAAGCGGCAGCCAGGGCTGATTTACCCATGCCACTAGGTGCTTGAATCACAATAGGCGGCCTTTGTTTATCGGTGGTTTTCGCCAGTAATTTCATTTTAACCTCTTTTAAAATAGGTCTTTCTTTAATAAAATGATTTGGTAATTCGGGCACCTGATGCAAGGTGGCGGATTGGGTGTGTTTCTTGAGTTCGCCTAATTCGCGCCTCATGTCTTGCACTTCGGTATCAAGGGTTTTGATGAGCCGCTGAAAAAGGAGTTTACGATCCAGTTTGGTTTTAAGGGATTCGTATTGTCGCAAATCCCCTAAGATTTTATTGAGCAAATCATAGTGTTGTTTGAGCAAGATAATTTTTTGTTCGATGCTTTCATCCAAATGGTGTGATTGGACTTGTTCTTCGGCTGCTGCTTGATGGGCATGGCCTTCTTTAGAGAAAGCTAAGAAGGCCTTTTGGAGTTCTTGAGCCCGTTGTCCGATGCGAGTGACTTTGCTAAAAAATTCATCAAACTTATTTAAAGAGATGACGAGGGCTGTTTTCTTGCCCGTTTCATCAACAATATATTGCGGGTGCAGGTATTGTTTATCTGGAATGGTTAAGTCCATGTTTTGATAACCTTTAATTGTCCAAAAGTAGAGACGCGATGCTTCGCGTCTCCGATGCTTCGCGTTTTTACAAAACAGAGACGCGAGGCATGGTAGTCCCTACAAACCAATGGAGGTGTTCAAATAGTGGGAATTGAGATGTATTAAAAGCCACGGAATGACACAGAAAGCACGGAATATTTTTCCGTGTTTTTCCGTGTTTTTCCGTGGCAAATGAATGATTGTAGGGGGCAACCTTCGGTTGCCCCTTTTTATAAGGTTTACAATTCTTCTAACTGGTTTTATCAAGAATTGTGACGTTTTGGAATGCGATTGATTGGGTATTGGGATTATTAAATGGGAACGCTTCACACAAGGGCAACCACGAGGGATTGCCCCCTACAATAACCAATTGTCTGTAGGGGCAATCCCTTGTGGTTGCCCCTTCCTTTCCCACCCTACGTGCATCCATCCGATGGAATCTTTTCAAGTGGCATCCGCTTGACATCTTGGTGTCCCACCAATTGGGAATCAAAAATGGGTGTGTAACTCATGACACTTTGGACGTAGTGGCGGGTTTGATTATTCGGAATCAATTCTACCCAAACATCGGCAGGTAAACAGCGATATTTTTTCATCCACCGTTTGGTGCGTGATGGGCCCATGTTATAGGCCGCAGTGGCTAACAGCATATTGCCGTTGAATCGGTCAAGCATTTTCCTTAAATAGCTTGTGCCTAGCAAGATATTGATATCGGGCACCAACAAGTCTTGGTCGTTTTTTAACTTGATGCGTTGCTTTTTAGCCACTTCCTCAGCTGTTGCTGGCATCAGTTGCATGAGGCCTAAGGCACCTGCATAGGAATGGGCATCAGTTTGAAAAAGACTTTCTTGAAGCATGATGGCATAAACATAAGCATAGTCCAGCTTTTGGGCCTGAGCGTTAGTGAGTACCGCGTCATAAAAAGGGAGCGGAAAGCTGATCTTGAGATCATGAAAATGTTTGGCTCTAGCCGAGGTGTGGATGGCCCGATCATGCCAACCCCATTCGTGGGCTAAAGCGGCCGCTGTTTTTAATTCGTCAGGGCTTAACGTGGGTAATACCGCTTGCCATTCCTTGCGAGCGAAGTTTGTCAATCCAATGAAGTACAATTCACGGGCACGTATCAGGGCGGCATTGTTCTCAAGTAATTGATCTTTCTGTTCTTGAGTGATTGTCAACGGTTGTGCGTGAAATGAATAAGGTTTATCAAGTCGTTCCGCCGCTAAGAAGCCATAGTAACGGTAGTAACTACGCTGTTTAGATAATTGGCGAAACAGTTTTGCTGCATCTTTTGTTTGTCCGCTTTGCTCGAAAGCACGCGCTTGCCAATATTGCCATTTGGATTGCGCTTGCTTTGCAATGGGCAAAGACTGTATCAGTTCTTTGACGGCTTGCCAATCTTGCTTAGCCAGGGCAAGTTGTAATTTGGCTTGGTTGATCTGCTTATCAAGGCCCTTTTTATCTACCTCTTCTAGCCAAGCGTTGGCTTCACTTAGGTTTTCTGTGGCAGCCATTAATGCAATGTAGCGAGAGATTGCCGTTGTTGCTTCAGTGGTGAAGGCGTAGTCTTTCTGGTATTTTTTCCAATGTTCATAAGCGGCCTTCGCATCTGAGCGTGCTAAACGTTTTAACCCATGCAGCACTATTTCACGGGCAATTGGGTTATCAGGATGCTTAAATCTTTTCAGCTCTCGTGCTGGTTTCTTGTGCATAGATTGCCAGCGTTCTAGCAATATCTGGTCAGCTTGAGACAAGCCTCTAGCAAGATATCTTGCCAATCTAAGTCGGCCTTTTCGCATGGCGAGACGAATGCGTTTCCAACGCAATTGATTGCTGATGATTTCATTGTCGTAGAGGTACTTAAATACCGGATCGCAGGCTTTGGGCTGTGATTTTCCTACTGCCCATAAGGCTTTCGCTTGTTCCAAGAACCCCTTCAAATCCCCTTGTGTCTTGAGACGTGCTTGGAGATGATAACACTGTAAGACGGTGTCTTTCTGGGGGGTATAAGCTTTCAGGAAAGTTTCCCAATCGCGTTTTTTAGCCAGTTGTCTGAGCCATGCTTCCCGTAAAGGGCGCACAAAAGGACTGTCTTGGTATTGAAGCAAAAACGCTTGGAGGGTTTCTGCCTTTTCTGTCTCAAGATGCTCTTTGAGATCGAGGTAGCGCAGATAGTGGACAATGGGATATCCTTTCAGTTGCGCTGACAAGCGTTTGAAGGTTTTCCCTTCATTCTGATTCAAGGCTTGATAAGCGTCTTTAAAGTGCCACCGTTGTTGTAGCCAAGTATTGGCATAGATGCTGGATGATGTAAATAAGAAGAAGAAGCACACACTCCATAGAATACTTGTTCTCATAAAAACCTCTTTTTGAAGTTCAAAGTGTAGAGTAATCAGTTATCAGTGAGTCTTTGGGCTGCGGTCAAAATGCCTCTCAAAATATTGATTTCTGAATCGGTGAGTTGTACACGATTAAACAAACGATGTAGATGTCGCATGAGTTGTCTTGGATTTTGTGGGTCTAAAAATGCAATATCAATCAAGGTTTGTTCAAGGTGTTCATAAAATTGTGCCATCGCTAATGCTGAGGCAGGTTGAGGTAATGATGGGTTATTCTTGATTAAATAATGTTCATCATCTGTTGCTTTTAACGCTTCACTCTGACTGTGTAATTCATAGGCCAATATTTGTACGGCCGATGCGACATTGAGAGAGCGAAATGTGGGATGAGTCGGAATTTGTACGAGATAATGACAATGATCTAATTCTTGATTCGTTAATCCAGACTGTTCTCGCCCAAAGACAACGGCCACTTTTCCGGGTAGAGCTAAAGCTTTTTCAGCAGCGGCTCTAGGCGTTAATACTGGCCAAGCAATGGTGCGTTGTCTGGCACTGACACCCAATATCAAGTGGCAATCTTGTAAACTGTCTTCAAAATTATCGAAGACTTGTGCATTGATTAAAAGATCATCAGCACCACTGGCGCGTGCTGTTGCTTCGGCGCTGGGAAAATATTTCGGTTGCACTAGGCGCAACTGCGACAAGCCCATGGTTTTCATGGCCCGTGCAGCCGCGCCAATATTACCGGGGTGCGTGATGCCAACGAGTATGATTTGGATATGACTCTGCATTATCAGTTGTCAGTTGTCAGTTATCAGTGAACCGTGTTCTGTTATATTAATATTAAATTAAATATGTAGGGTGGGTAAGTTCGTTTCGACGCCCCGCGTCGAAACGAACTTGCCCACCATCTTTAATAAATATTTGTAGATGGTGGGCAACAAAAACCCGTTACCCACCATTTCACGCGTGAAATACATTTTGATTTATGAATTTATTCCCGTTCTACCTTAAGCATGGCGGGCATCCCTTTGCCATGTACATCAGGTTCATACATCTCTTCAGCGTGTGTTGCCATGACACTAAATTCTCCTGGTGCAATCGCTTGTGCGACATAAGACAGATGATAATGGCCGGCTGAGAGATAATCCGAATAGAATATCGCGGCATGGTGACGTAACTCCTTATGGTAGAAATTCCACCAACCACCATATTCTTCCCAATCGTTATGTTTAAACCACAACGAATCATCTGCATATTGTTTCTCAGTTGAGTCTGCTTCGATGTTTGAGCTGGTGGCTAAATCACGATTGACAGGTTCTAACCCGCCTGGCACGGGATCGTCTACGACTACAAAATAACGCGGTGCGGGTAAAGAGACGTACAAGTCTACTCTTATCAATTCACCCGTTTTAATGCTCATCGGGCTCTTTAAGCGTATCCATTCTTCATCACGTTTGACATGATATTCGCGCTGGATTTCGATACCGGCATTAACGGCTTTCGCCTTTTCGGACTTTTCAGAGTAGGTTAATCGAACCGTGTAATACAGTCGGCCTTGCCCTTCGCGTTCTAGCTTAACGGCCGCTTTATTACCCGGATCGTCAACCGTCATCTCGTGGGTAAAGCTTACTGGCGGATTTTTGACATCGTCAAAGGCAGTTTCACCCAATTCATCTGCATCTAACCAACTTCGCACCGTCATTAAAGGCTTCTCTTTTTCATAGATGCGAGCGTAGTCTATCAAGGCATTCATGCAGAACATGTTTTCTTGGGTATTTTCCCAATGCCCCCGTGTCTTTCGCGTTTGTGTTATGTTACGTACCAGTTTAAAGGGTAGATCACCAACTTGGCTTTGTTTCCCAGTTGTTTCGTGATATTGGCTTAAACTGCTCAGAACCGCACATTGAGTACGCAAAGAAGAGGATAGCATACGTTTATAGCCGGTATCTAGGCTTTCGGTAAAAGAGATTTTACCGGCTGTTTGTGAGGCGTGTGCCAGAATCATATCTGCAACAAGTGTACTGATTCTGCCCGTTCCTGGTACCTGTGAGGCTGCGGATAAAAACTGCGCTTTGCCAAACAAGCTCATCTGTTTCACATATCTGTGATAACGACGAATCTCTTGACGTGTGATTTTACCGTGTTTCGCTAGAGCCGACAGTGCAACGGAGCGCACCGTTGAGGCCATGCCTTTGGAATAAAAATCGGGCATCACATTTTTTCGCAGCAGGGTGAGCAGGTAATTGTGCAGGTTCTGCTTTACTGTTTCAGGCACCGTGTGGCCACTGTCGCTTAACCAGTTGAATGCTAAAGCGGTATAGGCGCTTAAGTAGGGACTGACATATTCATCTTTGGCAAGATAATAAGCCATACCACCATTGGGCGCTTGATACTCTTTTGCGAGTTGTATCGTTTTCTCTGGCAAGGTTTGACTTTCTTTCCATTTTAAGCCGTTAGCCAAATAGGGACGCAGGTTGTTGTAATGCGAGGCCATAGTACCTTTGCTGAGTTTTTGTTCCCAACAGGCATAAGGATAATCACGCATGTATTTGAAAGCACC
>Ga0164315_10000412_pt1 | contig 29626 bp, 30 predicted proteins | sample GuaBasSedimGuay6_FD_113737 | JGI IMG/M metagenome (GOLD analysis project Ga0164315, IMG submission 113737) | Subseafloor sediment microbial communities from Guaymas Basin, Gulf of California, Mexico - Guay6, Core 4569-2, 0-3 cm | ecosystem: Environmental > Aquatic > Marine > Hydrothermal vents... | reverse complement strand
GTGTGATCACTGTGCAGTCAAATTACCTGGTGCTGCAAACGCTGCTTGACGGTGAAACCAAGGTTTATAATGCCGGCAAATACGTAGACGAAATTGTTCGTGAAGATGGTGAGCTAAAGTTTAAGAAGAAGCATTGCATCTTTGATACCTACCGGATCCAAACTCTGATGGTCACACCTATTTAGGTTGCCGCCGACAGCCCTTTGACACGCTTTTGATCTGTGTCATTTTGAAGCGGGGGGCAATGGGGTAGGGTTTTTCATCCGCAGTGCTAGCTGATAATTAAAAATTGTTAATGGAAGGGGAGTGGGCCATTGAGTAATAGTCTTTTGGAAAATGTAAGTGCGTTACTGTATGAAGAAGCGGCGCTTTTAGATGAGCAACGTTGGCACGACTGGTTGGCCCTGTTTGCAGAAGATTGCACCTACTGGATGCCGGCCTGGGATTCCGAGCATGAGATGACGTCCGATCCGGCCAACGAGATTTCGCTGATTTATTACAGTAACCGTAACGGTCTGGAAGATCGTATCTGGCGGATCGAGTCCGGCATGTCCTCAGCCTCGACCCCGTTGCCCAGAACATCGCACGTCGTTACCAATATTCGCCTGGGGGATGAAAGCGGCGGTTTGATTAGCGCTTATGCGAACTTTATTGTTAACTCCTACCGCCACGAAATTACCGACACTTTCTATGGGCGTTACGAGTATGGGTTGCGCGCTGACGGTGACAAACTGATTATCGCCAGTAAGAAAATTATTCTGCTTAATGATGTCATCCCGGCGGTGGTGGACATTTATAGTATTTAAATGTGGCTGGTCGATCTGCGTAAGCATCGACTAAAGATGTACCCGCTCCGCACAGATGCTGTGCGGAGTTTTTTATTTTTACAGTACTGAAATAATACTGGTGACTCGTTTTGGGAGACGGTGATTTTGGCATTCGGATTGTTTGGGAATAAGGCTAAGGGGCCAGCGGTAGCGGTCATCAAGCCTTACGATAAAACCGTGGAAGTGCAAAAAAATGAGAGTCTGTTGCAGGCGGCGCTGTCCGCAGGTATCGATTTTCCCCATAGCTGCAAGGTGGGCACCTGTGTTCAATGCCGTTGCAAATTGACGGTTGGCAAAGTTAAAGCGATTCGAGACTTCTCTTATGTTTTAAGTATTGAAGAGCTTAATGCCGGTTATATCCTTGCTTGCCAGGCCAGGGTGAAGCCTGGTGATCATATCGAAGTAGAGGTTGAGCTAGAGTCTGGGCGGCCTGATTTTGCGAGACAGGAATTTACCGGTGTCGTGAAATCCGTAGTGGATCTTACCCATGACACCAAAGGGCTGGCCGTTAAAATTGATGGCCGACTGGAATATGCTGCGGGGCAGTATGCGGAGCTGAGTCTGGAAGGGTTTGACCGGCCGCGGGAGTATTCGTTTGCCTCCGCCGCTCAGCCTGGTGGTAGCAATGAGCTGGACTTCATTATTCGCCACGTGCCCGGAGGGCGCTTCACTGACTGGTTGTTTGCCGAAGATCGAACCGGCGAATCGGTAAAAGTACAGGGCCCCACCGGTAACTTCTGGTTGCGGGAAGGCTCGGAGCCGCTGTTGTTTGTCGCCGGTGGTAGTGGTCTCGCGCCGCTAAAAGCAATTCTCGAAGATGGGGTGCAGCGTCGGGTAAAGCGTGATGTGGTGTTTCTGTTTGGTGCCCGTGAGCAGCGTGATCTGTACTTGATTGACGAGCTTCAGCGAATTGGCGAGCAATGGCAGGGTGAATTTAAGCTTGTGCCAGTGCTGTCTGACGAAGCGGAAGAGAGTAATTGGCAGGGTGCTCGCGGTTTTGTGACCGCGATGATTAACGAAGCGGAGGTCTCGCAGTTGGCTTCGCGTCATGCCTACCTGTGCGGGCCACCGGTAATGATTGATGCTGCTATGGAGGTGATGGCGGCCGCCGGAATTGCCAGTGAGCACATTCATTACGACAAATTTCTCGACTCCAGCAGCCTGGCGGAATAGCTCAGAAATATATTGGCGGAGTTTCCGGGCCAACGGGGATGATAAGCCCGTTGTTCAGCCATGGCTCGATCATGAGAGCCCCGCTCGAAAGCTCCTTCTTCAATTCAGCTTTGCGCAAGCCAGTCTGGCCAGCCAGCGGCTACGTTGGCCTCCCTTGCGAGCCGTTGTTCGTCAGCGTTGGCAAATTCTTTGTCCCACTGCTCGAGTCTTGGTTTGGCAATTTTTTCCTCCCATAACGGTGGAATAAAAGACAGCAAAAAGCAGGCGACAATACTCGGCATCTGGGGAGCTTCAGTATGAGGGGGTAACTCCTGGTAGGGCATGTCTGGATCGAGATGATGTTCCGAGTGGGTCGATATCTCGAACGACACGGCTCTGGAATAAAGGTTTAGATGATTCCAGGAGTGGCGCGGCGCCAGTGTCGAGTCCGGGTCGCGTACCAGGCCGTAGTGTTGGGTATAGTTAAACCCGCCGAGAATAAGAAAACTTATCGTCCATGTGGCGAGCAAATAGGGAATTCCGGCCACCCCACCGGCCACCCAAAGAAAAATTGAGACCCACGTTGTGAGGCTGGCAACCGCCCAAAAAAAACGGCTCTTCAGCGACCAATAGCCCACGCCAATCTTGTCTAATCGCTGTTTCTCCAGCGCGATAGCATCTCTTGTGCCGCTGATGATTGAGCGTGGCACAAAGCCATATACCCATTCCCCTCTAACCGGGGTGTCGCCGTCTTTAGGGGTTCCAACATGTGGGTGGTGAATATGGTTATGAGCCAGGTCATTTAGTGGCAGGCCGTAGATCGTTTCATACAGGGATGCGCAGATAAGCGAAAACCGATCGTGTCGGTGCATCAGCTCATGAGCCGACGGCAAGCTGCCCAGTGCGGTTAAAAAGCCCACCGTCAGTACCGCGCCAACAGCTGTTATCGGCGTCAGCGTTCCCAGAGAAATCAGGTGAGCAAAACTCAGCCATAATGCCCAGGTTAGCGGCAGTTGGAGGAATAATATGGCATCACAAACCGCCGCGTTAACATGAGTGCGGTGAGAGTGGTCGGGTCCGGCGAGAAAGTCAGCAACGGCGATACCGACAAACCCAACCAGGCCTAACCAGGCCCAGTTAGGACCTAATAGCATGCCGGTGATGCCAATAGACAACATCGCCGCTGCAATCAAATAACGAGCGTATTCTTTCACTGCCGACATCTTTTCACCTCTTGCTGTGCGTTAAACGATCGATAAAGCTGGATAGGTTAGCCGACCTGTTCACGGTTGCACAAGCGGGTAATTTATTGATGTGGGTAGCGTGAAAAAGCTTCATTGTTCAAGCTTACCTTAGGTATGATGTCGTCCTACTTCGGAGGGGTGTTGCACTGCAGCAATTGTGACCATCGTGCCACAAGTTTTGCGGCCCAGACGCCGGATTATTAAGTAGTATCCAACATTTATCAGGGAGAGTTGAATGCAGACCAAAGCCGCAGTCGTTCGTGCCAAAGGTGGTCCTTTTACGGTTGAAGAGGTTGTTATTGCCGAACCGGCTGCCGATCAAATTCTGGTCAAAATCGTCGCAGTAGGTATGTGTCATACCGATCTAACCATCCGTGATCAAAATCTGCCAACTATGTTGCCCATGGTGTTAGGTCACGAAGGTTCGGGTATCGTTGAAAAAGTCGGCGCCAACGTCACCAAGGTGGAACCTGGTGACCATGTGGTACTCACCTTTCACACCTGTGGCCATTGCACCAACTGTCTGTCCGGTAATCATCTTTCCTGTGAAAATGCCTTCGGTCTTAATTTTGGTGGCCGCACCCACAGCGGCGACTGCACTATTCACGCCGGCGACGAGCCGCTAGGTTGCAGTTTTTTTGGTCAATCCTCTTTTGCAGGGTATGCACTTAGCTACGAGAGAAATACCGTTGCTGTTGACAAGTCAGTGCCGCTGGAACTTCTTGGCCCGCTAGGTTGTGGGGTGCAGACCGGCGCCGGTTCTGTGCTTAACGCTTTGAACCCGCCTGCAGGTTCAGACATCGTCATCTTTGGCGCTGGTGCGGTCGGCCTCAGCGCAGTCATGGGCGCGGTGATAGCTAATTGCACGACAATTATTGTTATCGATATCAAGCAAAATCGTCTGGATCTCGCTACGGAGTTGGGCGCGACTCACGTCATTAATGCCGAGCAGACCAATCCGGTGGAGGCAGTGATGGAGCTCACCGGCGGCAGAGGCGCCAGTTATATGCTTGAAACCACCGGTAATGCGAAAGTGCTGGAGGGTGCGATCTACACCATCGCCATGGGTGGCGAAGGCGGCATCGTCGGCGCGCCGGCCATGGGTACTACGATTAATGTTGATGTTAATTTTATGCTCTTTAACCGCCATTTGCGGGGCATCATTGAGGGTGATAGTAATTCTGACATTTTTATTCCACGCCTGATCGAGCTCTATAAGCAAGGTAAGTTTCCATTCGACAAACTCATCAAGTTCTACACTCTGGATGAGATCAACCAGGCAGCTGAAGATTCGGAAAATGGATCCACTCTGAAGCCAGTACTTAAGCTAATTTAGGTTAATTGATACGCTAGGCTATTGTCATGCAACTTAAAAACAGCTAAAAATCTGCTCAATGAGGCCGAAGGATGTGAATGGAGCTTAATCAGCATTGGTCCGATTTGGCCTGAATTTAAAAACCAATGGGCATGGACTGGCGGTGGGTTGTTAGTGGAGGGAGAGGAGTTGTGATTAACAATGATATTATTTGACAAATATTAAAAACCTGTTAAAAACAGAAAGTTAAAAAAAATAATTAAAGCAATTTATTAGGTTTTGACTATCAAGACTATCAATCAGAGGCGTTTCGAATGATGATTACCTTTAGAGGCTTAAAACGCTCGCTGCGGCTTAGTGCTAGCAGTGCAGTCGTGCTTGCCGCAATAGCGACCCCCGCTACTGCAGTCGATTTTGAGTACAGCGGCTACCTCCGTGCTCACTACTCCATGAACCTGTCGGAAAACTCCACATGGCAGGACGGCGTAACTGAGCAGAAGCAGGGCGGGAAAGGCCAACTGTCCATGGAGCGCTATTCGGGCAAAATCGAGCACTCAACGGATTTTGGTATTTTCCAGCTTGGTGGCGTGCTGCGGGCCACCGAAGACAAACAGACCGATTATGAGCATGACCTGGAAAAAGCCACCATTAAAGGACCGGCTGCGCTGACCAATCACGATCAGAGTCTTAATCCTCTTTTTGGTCCAGGTCCGGCGTTTCCTCCGGGTTTTACCGGCGTAGATTTAGCGGGCGCAGCATTGTTGCCTCCTGGGGTGTCGGCCAATAGTGCAGGCCTCTGTCAAGCAGGTGCTTCTGCGAGCCCACCACTGCCAGGGGCTCAGTCATGGTGTGACACAACACCTTTTACTGGGTTGAACTCCAGCACCTTCGGTGCGGGTGCACAAAGTAAGTTTGGCAAGGACTACGACGAAAACAATTTTCATGACGTGGTCCGCGAGCTCTATGTGACATTTGATGTAGGTGACCGCACACATTTTAAGCTGGGTAAGCAGCAGATCGTTTGGGGTGAAACCGATTTTTTCCGGGCCATGGACGTGATTCACGGTTACGACCTTACCTGGCGTAGTTTCCTGGAGCTGGAAAATGAAGAGCTGCGTAAGCCCTTGATCATGGCCAATGTCGAGATTGATATTCCTGAACTCGATGGTACGCTGCAGCTGGTCTATCGGCCCGGTTGGGATGAAGGAGCCGATGTCGGCACCACGGCGGCAATCTTTGGCGGACGCTGGTCACCCCAGCCCTGGTCGGGCAACAACGTGCCGGCCTCGATTATTGGTCCCAATAACTACCACCATAGCAAGGGCGACGAGGACGACGCCAACTACGGCTTGCGTTGGTCCGGGGTCTGGAATCAGATTGGCTACTCGTTGGCATACTGGCATGGCCTTGATAACGACGGTATCACCGTGCGTAACCCGATCGCCGGGGGGTCTACTAATTACGGTAAGTGGGAGCAAAACAGCGCAGCGTTTGCTGGGTATGTGCCGGGTTCTAGCCAGAACCTGACCAACCTGATCTCTCCTGAAGTCGATATTTTCGGCGCGTCGATGAATGCTTACATTGAGACGATGGATTTGGTGGGTCGTGCAGAGGTGGCGTTTACGCCGGACAAGCCCTACAACACGGGAACTGATACTTATGTCGATTTGCTCGGTTTTGGCGTAGGGTGTGCAGATGGGGCAGCGGGAAGCTGCGGTGGCGGATTGTTGCCACCTTTCATGGTGTTGCGCAACGATCCGCAGAATATGGCAGCGACTGCTTACGATCCCTATACGTCCACCAACGCGGGTATTACCATGGCGGTGCCGGGCTTGGGTAAGGTGGTTGAAAAAGATACCCTGCGGATCATGCTTGGGTTTGATAAAAATCTAAACACCATGGGCTTGCTTGGTACTCAGCGGCCATCATTTTGGACCATGCAGGTGTTCGATACCTGGATTACTAATTACGATGAAGATGACGATATCCTGGAGCTATTCGGTTACGGTGCAAAAAAACGTGAGCACACAGCTATTCTCACTAATGCGATCACGTTGAATTATGATTACGACACTATTAACCCGGGGTTGGCTTTCGGGGTGGATCTCGGTAGCGCCGATGTGTTTATCATTCCTTCGGTTGATCTGGTGTTTGGTGATCACTGGCGGGTGCGGCTTGAGGCAGATATCTTCCTGCCCAAGAAGTCGAAACACGAAAACCTTGGTTTTCAGGAAGGCAGCACTCGATTGCTAGGTACCTTTGATGACAATGACCAGCTGGTCGCGCGTATAACCTATCAATTTTGATGATTAGGTTAGGTTAAAACTCAATGACCTCCAACCAGTAGGTTGGGGGTCATTTTTTTTAATCAGTTAAATTAGCTTTAACCTATGTAAGGCCAGTACGGGTTGATTGTTAATTACCTGCCAATTTTGATTAATTAGTCTTTGGTTGTTCTGTGAGCGAATGAAGAATTTTCTGGCGGGGTGCTCGGGGGAGTCGGGTCACTCAGCCGGTGACTGGTAAGGTTTAAACTGGGAATGATAAAATCTGCGACGTTTGTAGCGCTGGTTTTCCCCAGATTGACCGGAGTCAGCTTAAAAAAATAAGTTCGGCTACATAGTACTAACGGTTGGCTATGCTGATCTGTTTCTTCGGGGTTCCACTGGGGGGATCGTGGTGCTCCGAATTATTTTGCCGTGGAGTTATTAAATAGTTATGGCCGCCAAAAAAGGCTTTCGTATCAAATCTCTTCTGCCGCCGTTGATAGTGATCGGCGCGCTAGGCTGGTTATCCACTTTGGAAGTGGAACTGCCCGATGTTTTTGTTCAAGAACAGATCATTGAATTGCGTGATCGGTTCTACGACGTTGTTGTTCCAAACGAGCAGGTCGTTTGGGCAGTAGGTAAGAGCGGAAAGATAGTTCGCAGTGATGATCGCGGTGAGACCTTTTACGTTCAATCCACACCAACTGAGGCGCATCTGCAGTCAATAGCTGCGTGGGACGATCAACACGCCGTGGTCATTGGTAACGATGGGCTTACTCTTAATACAGTCGATGGCGGCGTTACTTGGGAGCCAGTAGATGCGCCTCTGGGCGAGGTCGCTAAAAAAATGTTTCGCACGGAAATAGGGCCGAACGGCCGGGTTTGGGCGACGGCTGAATTTGGTTCCATCTTGTATAGCGATGATCGAGGGCTGAGCTGGACGCGCGTTGGCGGCGATCAGGATGTTGCATGGAATGACGTCGGTTTTGCAAAGCCTGACCAGGTTTGTGTCGACGAGAAAATTGAGCAGCCGAGTTGCAGTGATGATGAGAATAGAGCAGGTTGTGCCGGCGATGAAGTAGAACAGCGTAGTTGCAGTGATGGTCCGGTCGACCGCGTCTGTGTAGTCGGTGAGTTTGGGCAGTTGGGTTGCAGTGATGACCAGGGTGAAACCTGGCTGGCGAAAGAAACGCCGCTGGATAGCAGCTTGATGGGTATCGCCTTTAGCGATGACCTCAACGGCTTAGCAGTTGGTCTGGACGGCCATGTACTTCAAACTGCAGACGCAGGTGAGACCTGGGCTGCTGTTAACTCGCCCACTGGCAAACATCTGTTTGGCCTGGATTGGGTCGATGGCGTGTGGGTAATCGTCGGTGAAAAGGGTACTTTTTTACAGTTTGATCCGATAAAGAGCACCTGGATCGAGGAAAACCTCGGGTCTAAAGGTAACGTCTGGTACACCGGCGTGCAATCGGGTCATGGCGGTATCTATATCTCCGGTCAAGCTCTGGGGATATGGAAAGATGGTGAGTTGCATCAGTTTGGAAGATGAGCTTTAACTGATTCTACTTTGCTTGCCTGGGTTACCGAGCAGGCGACTTTGAAATTTATAACAAACGAATTCATGGATTCCTAATGTTAGAGAAATTTGCTGATTTCTGTGTAACGCGCCGCTGGTTGGTTGTCGGTGTTCTTTTTTCCCTTTCTGCGGTGATGGCGGGGTTCTCAACCCAGGTTGAATTTAGGACAGAGTTTCAGGACCTGTTACCAGTTGATCACCCCTATATAGCAACTAATGACGAATATAAGGAAACCTTCGGCGGCTCCAATATTGTCAGCATAATGGTTGAGGTCGAAGAGGGTGATATTTTTCGTCGGGATGTTCTGGAAAAAATACAGAGCATTACCGAGCAGATGAATTTTGTCACTGCAGTCAATCAGTATCAAATTATTTCGTTGGCGTCCCGCAAATTAAAGGACATCAAGGCTTCGACCTACGGTATCGAGACCGAACCAATGATGTTTCCCGAATTGCCAGCAAATGAACGGGAAATTGAGGAGCTGCGTGAGGCGGTGCTTTCCAATCCGCTTGTGTATGGCCGCTATGTTTCGCTCGACCAGAAGTCCGCGTTGATAACCGTTGATTTCATCGACAGGCTGATCGACTACGAAAAAATCTATACCAAAATTATGCAGGTCGCTGCTGATCATGAGTCCGACGGTGTTTCGGTCAAGGTTGTCGGCGAACCAATTTTAACGGGCTGGGTAATTCACTTCCTTCCTGAGACCCTGAAAATATTCGGGATGACTGTGCTGGCAATGGCTCTGGTGCTGTTTGTCACTGTGCGGACTTTTCGAGGCGTGTTATTGCCCTTGTTGTCTGGCGCAATTAGTGGTGCCTGGGCACTGGGTATGGCAGCGATTCTCGGCATCAATTTTGATCCGCTTATTATTGTTATAGCTTTCCTGGTATCTGCACGAGTTATCTCCCACGCGGTTCAGTTGTCAACGGCATTTGATGATGAAATAGCTCGAGGTTTAAATACTATTGAGGCCTCGAAGCAAAGTATGATTGCGTTGTTTCGTCCCGGCATGCTTGGTGTTGCAACCGACACTGCTGCGGTGATGGTGGTCTTCGCAATGCCAATGCCATTGCTGCAAAAGACTGCGGTGATCGGTAGCATCTGGGTCTCTACAATCGCGTTCAGTGCGATAGTGCTGACGCCAGTTCTTTTGTCGTGGACAAGACGGCCAGAAAAGGTCGATTTTCCAATCAATACTGGCGTGGTTATCGAAAAAATATTAAATCGTTGCGCCGATATGGTCATCGGTAGGGGGTCCTTCGTGATTCTAGGGCTGGCGCTGGTGGCGTTTGTGGGGTCAACCTATTTCGCACTCAACGTAACTGTTGGTGACGCCAACCCGGGTTCGCCGCTGCTCTGGCCTGACTCGCGTTATAACGAAGATGCTGCGGCTATAAACACAGCGTTTCAGGGTAGTGACCGCATGTTTCTCGTTGTTGAGGGCACAAAAGGGGATGTCCTGAAGCAACCGGATATCCTCAGGAATATGGAGAACTTCCAGCGCTATCTGGAAAACCAGCCGGAGATTGGCGGTACTGTCTCTCTGGTGGATTTAATTGGCCCGGTTAATGTAAGTCTTCACGAGGGTAACAAGCGCTTTGATGAATTCGGTACTGCAGCCAACATCAACGGTGAGTTGGTTTATATGTATCTGCAAGGTTCGGATCCTGGTGATATTGACCGCTTTTCCGACGTGAACTATCAGATTGGCGCCATTACCTCTTATTTCCGTGACCACAAAGGCGAAACTATTCGCACCTCCATATCTAGAATTAAGGAGTACATCTCCAACAATCCTCTAGAAAACGCTGAATACAAACTCGCTGGTGGGTTGATTGGTGTGCTCGCAGCAGTGAATGAGGAGATTTTTCGTGGCCAGATAGAAAGTATTTCTCTGGCGCTGTTGGTGCTGTTTGCGCTGTCTGCTTTGGCTTATCGGTCAACGGTTGCTGGCCTGTTTTTTATCCCGCTGGTGCTGATGTCTAACGCCGTTACTTTCGCCTTCATGTATTGGCAGGACATCGGTATGAATATTAATACGTTGCCGGTCGCCGCATTGGGCATAGGGCTGGGCGTGGACTACGCGTTCTATATTGTTGACGGGGTGCGCGAGCGCTTCCTTGAAAACCGTGACATTGATGCGGCGCTGCGTGGATCTCTGCTGACTGCCGGCAGGGGTGTGCTGGTGACCGGTGCGACGATGATTTTGAGCGTGTTGTTGTGGTACAGTTCCTCTCTTCGTTTTCAGGCGGAAATGGGAATATTGATAGCGCTGTGGTTGTCAGTATCCGCCGTTAGCTCTCTGCTGCTAATACCCTCAATGGTGTATATGTTTAAGCCGGGTTTCGTCTTCGATGTTGACGACGACGAGGTTGCAGAAGGTGGTAAACCAGTTGCGGCTGTGTAGGTATAATTTAGAATTCTCGTGCCGGTTTGGACCGGAGGAATAATCGCAAACTTAAGGCAATAGCAATGGCCGAATTAATAAAATTATGTAAAACCGAAGATGTAAAAGAAGAAGCTCCGCTGCAAGTTAATCCTGAGGGATTTCCGGCGCTTTCAGTTTGGGAGTTTGAGGGTGAATACTATGTCGTTGATGATATGTGCACCCATGGCATGGCCTGGATGACCGACGGCTATCAGGAAGGGATAGAGATTGAATGTCCGTTCCATGGTGGGCGGTTTGATCTGAAATCTGGCGAGCCGACTGCTTTTCCGTGCGTAGTTCCGATAAAAGCATATTCGGTGACGATTGATGACGGGCATGTTTGTATAGACGCTGTCTGATGGTCGGTTGTCATCCTATCAGTGAGTAGGCGCTGATAGCTTCGATTCAAGCCGGGCTGGCTAGCCCGGCTTTTTCGTTTCAATAATACGTTGGAAATCTCGTTGCCGGTTGTGGTGTCTTTGCTTATATCGGAGCGGATAAATTATTCGGATTTAGGAGATTCCCATTATGAGCCGTGAAATCGAATTCTATTTCGACTTCATCAGTCCCTTTAGTTATCTGGCAATTACTCAGTTGCCACAGCTGGCTAAAAAATATGGCTATTCGTTGAATTACAATATAATGGATATCCCTACGGCCAAGTTAGCGGCGGGCAACTATGGGCCATCCAATCAGAAGGTTAAGCCTAAGATTCGCGCGCTAATGCAGGATTTAAACCGCTGGGCGGAGCATTACGGCGTGCCTTTTGCGTTTCCCAGCGGCATGGTCGGTAAGCGGATTAATGCCGGAACCTTTTTCGCCATCGACCAGGGTGACGTCGAGGAATATGTCGTGAAGGTCTTCCACGAGTTGTGGGGTGTTGGTGGTCAGGACGCTAATGATGATTCCTTTTTGACTAAAATTGCCAATGATATCGGCTGGGACTCAGGGGAGTTCCTTGATTTTGTCAATTCCGATGTCGCTGCTAATCGGTTCGAACAATCCCGGATAAAAGCGCATTCCGCCGGCGTTTATGGGGCGCCGATGATGATGCTGGATGATCAGATTTGGTGGGGAAATGATCGATTGATGTTCATTGAGGAGTATTTGCAGTCTCATCCGGCTAGTTGAATCGGGTTTCTTTGATTAGACCCGGCATTATTTAGGAGTTGAGTGTGTATGCCTATTTATGAGTATCACTGCCTGGAGTGCGGGCATAACAAGGATGTGCTGCAGAAGGTTACTGATGAGCCCCTGGTGGATTGCCCGGCCTGCGGTAAAGCCCGGTTCGCTAAAAAAATTTCGGCGCCTGGATTTCAGTTGAAGGGCACAGGCTGGTACGAAACGGATTTTAAGGACAAGTCAGCGGGCAGCCAATCGGCCGATAAGCCGGCTAACGGTAAAGGAACTGAGAACGGCGCCGGAGTTAAAAAGGACTCCACCGCGACCGGCGGCAAGTCAGACTCGTCTGGTAGTTCAGCAGCATCGGCTGCCTAAATTCGGCTTTACCTTCTTTCCACGTTTTCGCAACTGGCCCACCTTGCCGTGGGCTTTTCTGATTTATCATCGTTAGTTTTCGCGGTGTGCTGATAAAGGCACTGCAAACATAATTTATCAATCGAGGAATTTCGTCTGTGCGCAGCCATTACTGCGGCGATATCAACGCCAATATGACCGGTCAGACCGTCACTCTATGTGGTTGGGTCCATCGGCGCCGCGACCACGGCGGTGTGATTTTTATCGATCTGCGTGATCGTACCGGGCTTGCCCAGGTGGTCATTGACCCGGATACTGCAGAGGCGTTTGGCCTGGCCGAGCGTGTGCGTAACGAATTTGTGCTCAAGGTTACCGGTAGGATTCGGATGCGGCCAGAGGGCACCGTAAACACAGATTTAGCCAGTGGTGAAGTAGAGCTGCTGGGCAAAGAACTTGAACTATTAAATAGCGCGAAAACTCCGCCGTTCCAGCTTGACGACGACGATGTGCATGACGATATCCGCCTGCGTTATCGGTATGTGGATTTGCGTCGACCAGAAATGTTAGAGCGGCTAATGCTACGATCGCGGGCGACAGCATTTGTGCGTAATTTTCTTGATGGGCACGGTTTTGTTGACGTCGAAACCCCCATTTTGACGAAAGCTACGCCTGAGGGTGCTCGTGACTACCTGGTGCCCAGCCGCGTTCATGCCAATAATTTCTATGCGCTGCCGCAATCGCCCCAGTTATTTAAGCAGCTACTGATGATGTCCGGTGTTGATCGTTATTATCAGGTTGCCCGTTGTTTTCGAGATGAAGACCTGCGAGCCGATCGGCAGCCGGAATTTACACAAATTGATATAGAAGCCTCCTTCGTAAGTCAGCAGGAGATTATGTCGATTACCGAATCGATGATCCGTGATTTATTTAACGAGACCCTCGGTATTAACCTGGGGGGGGCTTTCCCAACCATGAGTTATGCTGAAGCGGTGGAGCGTTTTGGCACAGACCGGCCGGATATGCGCATTCCACTGGAATTGGTTGAAGTTAGTGACTTGCTGGCCAATGTTGATTTCAAGGTTTTCTCTGGTCCGGCGAATGACGCCAGTTCCCGCGTTGCTGCGATGCGGTTGCCCAGTGGCGGGGAACGCCTCACCCGCCGTCAAATAGATGGCTACACCGAATTTGTTAAGCGCTTTGGCGCTAAAGGGCTTGCTTATATCAAGCTCAATAAAGGTAGTGACGGGGGTGTGGAATTACAGTCGCCAATACTCAAATTTTTGCCCGATGATGTTGTCGCTGCTGTGCTAGAACGTACAGGCGCAGAGGTCGGTGATTTGGTGTTCTTTGGTGCCGACGTTAAAAAGGTAGTGAACGACTCATTCAGTCATTTGCGTGACAAGTTGGCCGCCGACCTCGATCTGTATGAGAGCGAGTGGGCACCGTTATGGATTGTTGATTTCCCGATGTTTGAGTGGAACCCGGGCGAATCCCGCTGGGATCCGCTGCACCATCCTTTTACAGCACCGGTAGGTGATCTGTCTGCCCTTGAAAGCCCAGGGGAATGTCTGTCTCAAGCCTATGACATGGTTATTAATGGCCACGAAGTTGGTGGTGGCTCAATTCGGATTCACCAATCTGACATGCAGTCCGCTGTGTTCGACTTATTGGGCATTGACGAGGAAGAGGCGCGACAGAAATTCGGGTTTTTGCTTGATGCGTTGGAGTACGGCTGTCCGCCCCACGGTGGTCTCGCGTTCGGCCTGGATCGATTGATGATGTTGATGAGTGGCACCCACTCTATTCGCGATGTGATTGCCTTTCCCAAGACCCAGAGTGCAAGTTGTCTATTGACTTCAGCGCCGTCTGCGGTGGACGAGCGTCAGTTGAATGAGTTGTCGATCAGGTTGCGCAAGAAAGTAAAGGTAGTGGAGGGCTGAAATATGGCCGGTCATAGCAAATGGGCAAACATTCAGCATCGGAAAAAAGCCCAGGATAACAAGCGCGGTAAGCTCTTTACGAAATTGATTCGTGAAATTACCAGCGCCGCTCGACTGGCCGGTAGTGATCCAGACTCCAATCCTAGGCTACGCCTTGCCATCGATAAAGCGCTCTCCGCTAATATGGGGCGCGATACCGTCGAGCGTGCTGCAAAAAGAGGGGCCGGCGAGCTTGACGGTGATAATTACGAAGAGATTCGCTACGAGGGCTATGGCCCCAGCGGTGTAGCAATAATGGTTGATACCTTGACCGACAACCGTAATCGCACGGTTGCTGAGATCAGGCATCTGTTTTCCAAACATGGTGGCAGCCTGGGCACCGATGGCTCCGTTGCATATCTGTTCACTGAAACCGGTGAAATATCGTTGGCTCCGGGAGCCGATGAGGAACAGGTGCTGGAAGTGGCGTTGGAGGCGGGTGCGGATGACGTGATCAGCGATGATGAAGGTGGTGTTGAGATTCTAGTCTCGCCGGCTGGGTTTGCTGACCTGCTTCAAGCGCTTACGGATGCCGGGATAGAGCCCGATCTCGCCGAGGTTGTTCAGCGACCCTCTAACAAAATTGAGCTGGATGGCGAGGCAACAGTATCGGTGAGCAAACTCATCGATGCGATGGAAGAGCTGGACGATGTGCAGGAAGTCTCCTCAAATGTGATATTTGATTCGGATGCACTCGAACAAATATGATTGATTGCGGTGAGTGGCAGACAATCAAGTCAATGAAGTTAGTTTGTAACGCCTCTCTAACTTGCAGAAGGTGGTCATAGCGTGATCCGTATTATCGGCATTGACCCTGGTTCCCGCGTGACCGGTTTCGGGGTGATCGATTTCAACGGTAGTCAGGAGATTTATGTTGATAGCGGTTGTATCCGCGTAACCGGAGACTCCCTTGCCGAACGGCTGAAGGTGATTTTTGCGGGAGTCGATGAGCTACTCACGTTGCACAAGCCCGACCTGGCCTGTGCCGAAAGTGTGTTTATGCATCGTAACCCCGGGACTGCGATTAAACTAGGCCAGGCGCGGGGAGCGGCTATCAGTGCCATTGGGCTGCGCGATATTCCACTGGCCGAGTACACCCCGGCAGAAATTAAAAAAGCCATTGTTGGTCGCGGTAATGCAGATAAAGAGCAGGTTCAATACATGGTGACAATGTTGCTTAAATTAACCCGTCCGCCTTCCAACGATGCTGCTGACGCACTGGCCTGTGCTCTGTTTCATTATCGGATTCATCGGCACAAGGTCCAGGCGGAGTTAAAATGATTGGCAGAATTAGTGGCATTTTGATTGAGAAAGAACCGCCGACTTTATTGGTCGATGTGGCCGGTGTTGGTTATCAGATCGATGCGCCGATGAGTACGTTCTATCAACTGCCAGCGCTTTCTGAGGCGGTGGTGCTGCACATCCAGACAGTAGTTCGCGAAGACGCGCTGCTGCTCTATGGATTTGCCAGCAAAGCGGAACGCAGTATGTTTTGCAAACTGGTCAGTGTCAGTGGCATTGGTCCCCGGTTGGGGCTGACGGTGCTTTCCGGCATGAGTGTAAACGAGCTGGCTGAGGCAATTGGTAATCAGGACGTTGACCTGCTGATCCGGGTGCCGGGTATTGGCCGTAAAACGGCCGAGCGTCTGTTGCTAGACTTGAAAGACAAAATGGAAGAGTTTCGCGGAATAGAAACTCAGGTGACCGGTTCGCTGGTACTGGCCTCTTCGATCGTCGATGAAGCGGTCAGCGCGCTCGAAGCGCTCGGGTACAAGCGGGCGGAGGCGACGAAAGTGGTTCGTAAGATTGAGAATGAAGCCCATACGGATAGTGAAAGTTTGATTAAGGCTGCACTAAAAGGATTAATGCGTTAACGATGGCCATTGAACGTGACAGCATGGTCGAGCCGGAAATCGAAGCGGGTACTGAAGAGGTCCGTTTTGAGCGTAGTATTCGACCGCTCGAGCTTGCTGATTACGTGGGCCAGCCAGCGGTAAAGCAGCAATTGGGGCTGTTCATTGAAGCGGCTCGTAGGCGCGATGAATCGATAGACCATATTCTCGTTTATGGTCCGCCCGGCCTGGGTAAAACCACGCTCTCTCACATTGTTGCCCATGAAATGGGGGTGAACTTGCGTAGCACCTCCGGTCCAGTGCTTGAAAAAGCCGGTGACCTAGCGGCGATGTTGACTAACCTGGAGGCTAACGACGTTCTGTTTATTGATGAAATTCATCGCCTCAGCCCGCAAGTTGAAGAAATTCTCTATCCGGCGATGGAAGATTTTCAGATTGATATTTTGATTGGTGACGGTCCCGCCGCCCGGTCGGTAAAGCTTGAATTGCCTCCCTTTACCTTAATCGGGGCCACGACCCGTGCCGGAATGCTCACTTCTCCGTTGCGAGACCGCTTTGGTATTGTTCAGCGGCTGGAGTATTACTGTATTGAGGACCTGGTAAAAATCACCAAACGTTCGGCGGCCATCATGGGGCTAGACATTGATGCCGCAGGTGCGCTGGAGATGGCGCGTCGATCTCGTGGTACGCCACGAATCGCCAATCGGTTTTTGCGGCGGGTACGCGATTACGCTCAGGTAAAGGGTGATGGGACGATAAACGGTGCTATCGCCCGCGCAGCGCTGGATATGTTCGAAATTGACGCTAACGGTTTCGATCATATGGACCGGCGGCTACTGCTAGCAATCATCGAGAAATTCGATGGCGGCCCGGTGGGAGCGGAAAGCCTCGCTGCAGCGATTGGCGAAGATCGCGATACAATTGAGGATGTAATTGAGCCGTATCTGATTCAGCAGGGATTTCTGATGCGTACCCCGCGAGGTCGGGTAGCGACGTCGACGACTTACACCTATTTTGGTTTGAAACCCGTGGCCGATGAGCCAGCTTAGGACAATCTATTTAACGACTGAAGAAGGCGTTCCTCAACAAACTGGATGTTCGTCTGGGGGATTTAAATATTTTTTACGGTTACTGAAATTATTTTTTGGAATGATGGTCTCTATAGGCTGTTAACTCGACCGATCAATTCGACAGTCGACCGCTGAGGTCGGTAATCCATTCAAGGAGTTTACGTGCACACCGACCTTTCCATCGGGGCGATGATCCTCGGTGCCAGTGGCTTCGTCCAGGCGATCATGCTGGTTTTAGTGCTAGCGTCAGTTTTTTCCTGGGCGGTGATAGTAAAGCGTTACCGCGACTACCAGTCACTCGAAACGGATAACCAGTTTTTTGAAAAGCGCTTCTGGTCCGGGGTGGAGCTGGAGCAGCTATTCCGGACGCTGGAAAAAGACCTGCCGATTCCCGGTAGCATAGAGGGTGTTTTCCAGAACGGTTATCGGCAATTTCGCCATCTGTATGACCAACCTGAACTCACAGTCGAAGCCGCACTCGAGTCGGCCGAGCGCGGCATGCGCGCAGCCTACAATCGTCAGCTTGATGTGATTGGGTCAAACCTGACGGTTCTAGCCACTATCGGTTCGACCAGTCCTTACGTGGGTCTGTTAGGCACGGTTTGGGGAATCATGTCTGCCTTTCAGGGGTTGGCGGGCGCTCAGCAGGCAACGTTGGCGATGGTCGCCCCCGGCATTGCCGAAGCGCTGGTGGCCACGGCGATGGGATTGCTGGCGGCTATCCCTGCAGTGGTTGCCTACAATCGATTTAGTCAATGGGTCGAGCAATTCGCGAGTAGTTACGATGCCTTTATAGATGATTTTATGGCGCTTCTGCTACGTCAGGGCTCCTCTCTGCGGGCAGACATGGCAGCGGCTGCCGATTCAGCTGTCGAATGAGCCGACTTTCTAGAAACCGCCGTGCTGGCAACCAGGTGATGGCGCAAATTAACGTTGTGCCATATATCGATGTGATGCTGGTACTGTTGATTATTTTCATGATTACCACTCCGTTGCTAGAAACCGGGGTCGAGGTAGACTTGCCGCAAACCGTTGCGGAACCGGTTGAATATAAGGGTGGTGCACCGCTAGTAGTGACGGTTGCCCGTGATGGCGGGTATTTTATCGACTACGATGAGTACAGTCGGGAGTCGGTCGATGGCCAGCGGCTATTGGCGTTGGTAGCAGCGATTTATAAGCGGAATGCCAAACTGCAGGTGTTGGTCCGAGGAGACCGGGCCACGGAGTATGGACGAGTAGTTGAAGTGATGGTCATGCTGCAGTCGGTGGGGATAGCTAAAGTCGGTCTGCTCACTGAAAGCCCCGAAGAATCCTGATCAAGGCGGCCTGAGTGACCGGTATTTTTGGCAGATTTTCTAGTAGCCTGGCGGATGGTTGGCAGCTCCCTCTTATCTCGTCAACAGCAGTGCATCTACTGCTGCTTACGTGGTTGCTGTTCGGTATTCAGGTGAAAGCGCCCGAGGTGGTTAGAAAGCCGGCTCAGGGTAAGCCGGTTATTGCCGAGGCAATTGACCCGCAGTGGGCAGAGCAGGAGTTGGCCCGCCTGGATCAGATTAAGATAGATAAGACGGAGAAGCTAAAAGCGGAGCAGCAGAAAGTTAAGCAACTTCAGCGGGAAAAAGAGAAGGAGCAGGCCGCAAGAAAGACGGCAGAGCGTAAAAAAGCCGAGTCAGAAAGGTTGCTGGTGGAGGAGCGCAAGAAGCAGGCGGCGCTATTAGCAAAGCAGGAAAAAGAGCGTGAAGAACGGGCGCGCCAGGCTAAATTAGCGGAAAAAAAGCGGCTTCAGGCAGAGCAAGCCAGAAAGCAGGCGGAGAAAGAAGAGAAAGAGCGGCAGGAGAAGCTAGCCAAAGAAGAGAAAGAACGGCAGGAGAAGTTGGCTAAAGAGGAAGCTAAACGCAAAGAGGAAATCGAGCGCCAGCGGGTGGCTCGTGAGCGAGCACAAAAAGAACTGCAGGCTCAGTTTGCCGGTGAGCAGGCAGCGCTGGACAAGGGGCTGGTAGCGAAGCACATTGTAGCTATTCAGTCCCGGGTGGCCAACAGCTGGCTGCGACCGTTGAACTGGTCCACTGAGGTCAGTTGTGATGTCGCGGTAAAATTGATTCCGGGTGGTGAGGTGATTACTGCCCAGGTGGTTGGCAGTTGTGGTTCTGCAGCATTTGATCGTTCTGTTGAAGCGGCCGTGGTGAAAGCTTCGCCATTACCTGTGCCGGAAGATCCGCGGCTGTTTAATGATAATTTCCGTAGTTTTACCTTTGTTTTTCGAAATGGTGGATAGACGATTGGGTGTGACGAAAAAGCTGGTTTTTCTGGTCGCAATGCTCTGGCAGGTGGGTGTACTGGCCGAATTGCGTATAGATATTACTCAGGGGGTTGAGTCGGCGATTCCGATCGCGGTGCTGCCGTTTGCGCAATCGGCGCAGGGTACTTCGGCGGAACCTGGCATCGACCAACTGGTGACCGCCGATCTGCAACGCTCTGGTTGGTTTGCATTAACCCCCGTCGAGTCGATGCTTAACCGTCCCTATAAATCGGAAGACGTGGATTACCGTGACTGGCGTTTATTGGGGGCCGAGGCAGTACTGATTGGCCAGGTTGAGATGGTTGCGCCCGATCGGTTTGATGTGCGTTTTGAGTTACTTGATGCGGTCAAGCAGCAGCGACTTGCCGGCGCCCGTTACAGCTCAGTCGCGAAAAGTGAAATGCGACGACTGGCACATGTTATCGCCGATCAGGTTTTTCGTCAGTTGACCGGGATCGACGGAATATTCAGCACTCGCATTGCTTATGTGACAACAACCAATGGTCGTCATGAGCTACAAGTGGCCGATATCGACGGCTATAATCCTGTTGGCGTACTGACTTCCCCTGAACCAATTATGTCACCCAGCTGGTCTGCGAATGGGCGGGAGCTAGCCTACGTTGCATTTGACCAGGGCCGGCCGGCGGTGTTTGTACAGGAATTATCAACCGGAAAACGCCGGAAAGTGGCGCAATTCAGAGGGATAAACGGCGCCCCGAGCTGGTCGCCGAATGGGCAGGAGCTCGCCCTGACCCTGTCTAAAGATGGTAGTCCAGATATCTACATTATGCAGTTGGCAACCGGCAAACTAACTCGCCTGACTGATCACTATGCAATTGATACCGAGCCGGCGTGGAGTCCCGATGGGCAGCAGCTCTATTTCACCTCTGACCGGGGTGGAAAACCGCAGATTTATCGAATTTCTCGTCATGGCGGTGCCACAACCCGGGTAACCATCAACATGGGCAAATACAACGCCGATGCCTCGGTGTCACCCGATGGAAAATACCTGGCCGTTGTTAATAACAGCGGGCAGAATGGTTATCAGATCGGCCTGGTCGATTTGCAGGCTTCCCAGCTGACCCCGCTCAGTAGTGGAAGACTCGATGAGTCACCGAGCTTCTCTCCGAACGGTCGGCTGATCATTTATACTAGAACCCAAGCCAATAGTGAGTCATTAGCGGTTGTATCTATCGACGCGAAGGTGCGTCAACAGCTTGCTTTGCAGCAAGCCAAGGTACGCGAGCCGGCCTGGTCACCGTTCAGTCAATAAACTTAAGTTTTTGGAGAAGTCTACGATGATTAAAAATTTAACCTTGATCTCTGCACTTTTTGCAGGCGTGTTATTAGCAGGTTGTAGCACCACTACTGGTCCGGGAGTGGATAGCGATGCGGGCAGCACAGCAACCGGGTCCGATGTGTACGGATCTAGTTCCGCCGCTACTTCCGGTACTGGAATGGATACCGGTTTTTCCAGTTTGCCACTGGATTCAATAGGTGGTGGGGCCGGCGGTGAGATCGGTAGCAAAACGATTTATTTCGATTTTGACAGTTACCATATCCAGGCAGAGTATCAGCCCGTAGTGGCCGTTCATGCTGCCTACCTTGCGAGCAATCCGACGGCGCGTGTGAATCTGCAAGGCCATACCGACGAAAGAGGTTCTCGCGAGTACAACATGGCATTGGGCGAGCGTCGTGGTGATAGCGTGGCGAACCTGTTCCTGGCTGCGGGCGCAGCCGATAATCAGCTTTACACAGTTGCTTACGGCGAAGAGAGTCCTGTCGCAGATTGTCATGACGAGACCTGCTGGTCGCAGAACCGCCGTGTAGTCATTGAATACACCGCGCAGTGAGCCACAAATTTTTAACCATTAGAAAAGTCGTGTTAACTAGAAGTGTCGCCACAGTTGTGGCGACATGTCTGCTCTCAGCTGTTGCGATGGCCGAGCCGCCAACCGGCCAGTCGAGCGATTTGCAGCGCCGTCTGAAAATCGTTACCCAGATACAGCAGCTCCAGACCGAGTTGAGAGAACTGCGGGGGGCTCTGGAAGAGAATAGCCACGGCATAGATGAATTAAAACGCCGCCAGAAGGATTTCTATCTCGATCTTGATCGTCGTTTAATTGATCTGGAGGGCGGGTCGGTGATAAGAACCCCCGCCGACGCGGCCGAGGTCAAAGTGCCTGCTGGGGAAGTGGCCGGAGACGAGTCTCCGGTGGCGTCTCCAGGACAGGAGCAGCTGCTTTATCAGCAGTCGTTTGACCTGTTGAAGGCAGCAAAATACGATCAGGCGATAGCCGCATTCCAGAAATTTCTGCAGGCTTATCCTGACGGAGAGTATGCGGATAACGCCCGTTATTGGGTTGGCGAGGCCTATTACGTTACCCGTGATTTTGATAAATCGCTGGCTGAATTCAACCAGCTGCTTAAATTGCACCCGACCAGTGCCAAGCTAGCGGATGCCCAATTAAAAGTTGGCTACATCTATTACGAACAGAAAAAATGGGACCAGGCACGGGAAATACTGACCAAGGTCGCGACCGACCCCGCCTCGGGTGCCGCTGGGCGTCTGGCGATCACTCGCCTCGACAGAATGACCCAGGAGGGCCATTAAAGGCTCTCCGCACGAATGGATAATCCGATTGCACCGTTAATACCAGAGCAAGAGTCCTCGCAACAATCTCCAGACACAGCTTCCCCCGAAGCAGTTCTGAAAATTACAGAAGTCTTCTATTCGCTTCAAGGCGAAGGGCTCACCGCTGGTTTGCCCACTGCTTTTGTTCGGCTTACGGGTTGCCCGTTGCGCTGCAGCTACTGCGATACCGCTTACGCTTTTAGCGGTGGTAAACCGCTTACGGTGGCGCAAATCATTGCCCAGGTAAGCGATTTTAAGACTCCGCATGTCACCGTTACCGGCGGTGAACCGCTTGCGCAACCGGATTGTCTGCAATTGCTAAAGGTGCTGTGTGATCAAGGTTTCCAGGTTTCTCTGGAGACTAGCGGTGAACGTGACATCGCCCCGGTGGATCCACGGGTGATTAGGGTGATGGACCTGAAAACCCCAAGTTCCGGTGAGTCTCAGCGTAATCGCCTAGAAAATATCATGCATTTGTCGTCGGCTGATCAGGTGAAATTTGTGATTGGAGCTCGCGAGGATTATTTATGGGCACTAAAAATGATTGATGAACATAGCCTGGATCAGCGCTGCCATCTGCTGTTTTCACCAGTATTCGGGCAGATTGATCCTGCTGAGATGGCCGCTTGGATGCTCACTGACCATGTAACCGCAAGATTGCAGCTGCAGTTACATAAATCCCTCTGGGGTGATGAGCCTGGGCGATGAGTGAATATCGCGGCAAAGCCGTCATTTTGCTATCCGGTGGGCTCGATTCCGCCACGTTGATGGCGATTGCCCGCGAGGATGGGTACCAGTGTTACGCGATCAGTTTTGATTATGGTCAGCGACACCGGTGTGAGTTAGACGCGGCTGCTATTGTTGCCCAGCGCAATGCGGCAGAAGAGCATAAGGTTATTCACCTTAATCTGGATGACATCGGTGGTTCGGCTTTGACCGACCAAAGTCTCGATGTGCCCACCACCCCAGGGGAGGGGATTCCGATTACCTACGTGCCGGCCCGCAACACGGTGTTCCTGTCTATCGCCCTGGGTTGGGCCGAAGTGGTTGATGCTGACCGTATCTATATTGGTGTGAATGCGGTTGATTACTCCGGGTATCCAGATTGTCGACCAGAATATATCGATGCGTTTCAACAGTTGGCAACCCTGGCGACAAAACGCGGTGTTCAGGGTCAGCCGATTTCGATCGAAGCACCGTTACAGCAGCTGAGTAAAGGCGAAATTGTGACCCTCGGAACTCGTCTAAAAGTAGACTATTCACTGACAATTTCCTGTTATAATCCCGCGCCCGGCGGTGAGGCCTGTCGAGTTTGCGATGCCTGCAGACTCCGCGAACAGGGATTCATCGACGCCGGTATTGACGATCCTACTCGTTATCAACAGAGTGATTGATCGGCAAGTTATCCATTCAGAATATGGGCCGTTAGCTCAGTTGGTAGAGCAGTGGACTTTTAATCCGCGTGTCCTGGGTTCGATTCCCAGACGGCCCACACCCTCCTTTTCTTGTTCTATGCAGTCTCTATCGGGCTGATTCTTGTGGTGTTATCCAGCCGAAAACGCAGCAGCCGTTCGGCACCGGCGAAGCGGCTAATCTCGTTACCAGTCCAGATAATTTCAATCGCGCCTGCCAATTGCAGGTAATCGCCGGTTTCAAAGTTAATAAATAGCAGCCCTGTGCGCGGATTCTCGCGCAGGTTTCCCAAGGTGTTGAAGTGCTGATTGCCGGCGTAGTCTGGAATAAGCAGCGTGGTGTTATTTGTAACCTCCACAAAGCCCGGATCACCACCGCGGTGGGAAACATCCGTCCCGTTGCCCAGCTGGACGGTGTCGCCGGAATAATGGGTGGCGATGAAGAAGGTTTCAGCCGCTTCGATCAGCAGCCGATCAGCGGGGGTGAGTTGTTCTCCTGTTACCGGTTCGCCCCGTTGGGTCGTAGCCAGGTGCTGGCTTAATACTTCCATATCGCGCTTTTTTATATAGGCCGGACAGTTCCCGAACGCCTGGTCTATTTGCAATGAAAACCCGCCATCAGCGCGACCGGTCTCTGTCACTCTGCCATTAGCCCGGTTGCGCCTACGGGTCGAAAAGTCGATGCCAAGTAGCCCAATCGGCGAGCCTGGCCGCAGGTTATCGTCTAGCGCGTCGCCAGCAACCGGCTTCGCGGTGATGGTCATCGACTGTGCAGTGGGCGAGCTGATAAATCCAGGCTCGCCGGTTAAAAGAGAAGCGACCGGCTGGCCGTGTCTATCACTACTACCCACCACTAGATAGGGCAGACTCTGATAAAAATGTCGGTGCTGGTCGGTCAGATGGTCACGAATCATACGCCGGCCAAGTTCCTCAACCTGTGATTCAATGCCCAGGCTAGCGTGAATGGCCCGTTCACCGGCATGGAAAGGGGAGGCGGATGTCTGGTCATTAATTGATGTTGCCATGGGTTTTCTCCTGGGGTTCGGTGTTGGGGAGTTGTTATTAGCGAATCGCTGAGGGTAAATGGCCGACCTTTATGTAGAGCGTGCAGCCAGATTTGCTAAAAGGCGCATGAGCGCTAGCGGCAGGTTGGCGTAGCCAGGTTCCCGCTGGGTAGCGCCCATGTTCATCGGCGAGCTCCCCCTCCAATACATAAATCTCTTCTCCGCGGGGATGATCGTGTAGTTCGATTTGACTACCTGCGGCCCATCGCTGCAAAGCAATCTGCTCGGAGCCTCTAGCAAACAGGGGCAGCAGTTCGATTCCGGTTTGATCGGTGTCTTGCCAGGGGCTGTCGTGACAGTTGATGCGCAGATATTGATCATCGTCTGGGTCGAACTGGCGCAGTTTTACCAGGATGGTGCAGCCTTCATCGCTGTGGGGTTGATGGTGAGAACCGGGTGGGTTGCGGACATACATTCCTGCTGGAAAATCCCCGCTTTGATCAGAAAATGTTCCGTCGAGTACGAGAAATTCTTCTCCCAGGTCATGGATATGGGCATCAAAATAGCTCTGCGCTGCAAAGCGAACGATAGTGGTTGCTCGAGCGGTTTCCTTTCCGTCGCGTTCGAGCATGCGCCGGGTGATGCCGGGCAGGGGTGAATCCTGCCAGGGCAGGTCGGGCACGAATAGCTGGGCACGCTCGCTCAAGTCAGCATTAATATTCATGGCTTCCTCCAGATAAGGGTTGACCGCTGACCTTGCCGCAACCGCAGCGCGGAAAGGTCAGGGCTGAAACATATCGATTACGCAGCGGCGCTTGGGCGTGCCGACACTCTTGAGTGCCAGTTATGGAGGTGTTCAAACTCATCTAGATTGGCAACTTTTAATGACTGAGCCAGGTCGATAGCGCAGAGGGCGGTGATGTCCGCGATGCCGTATTGTTCACCGCTGATGTAATCGCGGCTGGCAAGCAGGGTATCGAGTTTTTTAAGTTCCGCGCGGGCCTGCTCCCGACTGTGTTCGCCCCATTCCGCGTTACGGTAACGATCATCACCCAGACCTTGAGTGCTGTGGTGGAAATAGGCACCAAGAGGGTTAAATAGCTGATTCTCGATGCGCCGGTGCCACATATCAACGGTCGCTTTTTCTAACGCGTTCTCGCCCATCAGCGCCGGGGTAGGGTAGAGCTCTTCAATATAGCGACAAATCGAAGCACTCTCGCTAATCACTTCTCCGGTATCTGTTTCTAACGCCGGAATCAGACCGCTGGGGTTTTTATTCAAAAACTCAGGGCGTTGATGTGCACCCCCAGGAACGTCGATGGTTTCGGTGGGGATTTCAACGCTTTTTTCGGCGAGGAAAATGCGTACCCGACGGGGGTTAGGGAATCCAGGATGTTCATAGAGTTTCATTGTCTAATTTCCTTTAGCGTGGAGGATTAATAGTGATAGGTAGCTGCGACCGGGTAATTAGTCTTCAGTGGTTGCCAGGCCTGTTTGGTAAACGCGTCATCCAGGGGTGTATCAGTTGCAAGAGTCGAGTGCGCGGCGGCGCAATATTCGCAACCGTTGGCAATGCTAATGGTGATTGCAACGACCTGCTGCTCGACCGCACTTAAGGCGCTGAGCAGCTGCGCCTGACCCATTGCCTGATCGGCGGTGAGCGCAGCCGGTGATTCAGCCATTACCCGGTAGAGGTTTGGCACAAATTTAAGTGCCTGTTCCGTGGCTTCCAGAATTGGTCGTGAAGACTCGGGAGCAGTGGCGTTTTGGTGAAGTTCAAATTTCATCGGTTTCTCCTAATTGGAATGGGTAATCGTCTTTCCTAAAACAGCCCCGGTGCAGACACCAGGGGTGCCAGACCGGGTTTCAGGGGGAGGAAATCAGTTAGGTATGGTTTGCAGCGGGCGCTGGGTAACGGAGGTCAAAGGGGCGGAGGCCTTAGCGCCGATGGTTTCAATATCGGTTCGATAACCTTCGTAAGCCTGCTGGTACTCCATCACCCGGGCTACTTCACTCAGAAAATTTTCGCTGTAGCCGGCGCGGCGGAGCAGGTGAAAACCAAGTTCCATACCGGCAGCAATGCCCCCAGCAGTAATGACCCGACCCGCATCGACTACCCGCGCACCGCTTATTTTTGCAGTGGGCGCCAGGGTGGCAAGGCGCTCAATTGGAATCATTCCACCGTTATTTCGTTCGGCGTTGTCGCCTTCCTTACGGCTGGTGGCGGGCAGGTCGTCGAGCAGCCCCATGTGGGCATATATCCACGAACCGGTGCAGACACTGGTTAATAGTGTCGACTCAGGTAGTGCGTGAATGTACTCATGCAGGCGGCGGTTATAGGTCTCCTGGCGGGTGCCGAAACCGCCGGGTATCAGCAGGGCATCGAGCGCAGGTTGGTCACTGAAGCTGTAATTGGGCTGCACCGTCAGACCGGCCTGGGTCTGCACTGGGTGCAGCGAATCGGCGATTAAAAATACGTCCAGGCTGGGGTCGAAACGTCTGGCAACCGAGAACACGCCGTAGGGGGCTGCGTAATCGATTACCTCGGCATCTTTAAAAGCGTAGATGCCGAGGCGAAAGCCTGACGTATGAGTAATTCCAGGTGTTGGGGATATAGTAGAAGTTGGCACGGTATTAACCTGAATTAAGGGAGTGGATTGCGGTTATTAATGGTTGTTAGGCGGCGGCAGCGGCGCGGACCTGCTGACCGATCTGGTAGGCACGTTTCACCGTTGGCCGTTGGCTGATCAGGTCGAGCCAGCGACTGACATTGGCGTAATCGTTAATTTTGATCGACAGCGATGGATGTTCGACCACCCAGGGGTAGAGAGCCATGTCAGCGATGGAGTAGTTGCCGGCGACGAACTCGCGGTCGTTGAGTCGCCAGTCGAGAACGGACAGCAGGCGACTGGTTTCATTGACGAAGCGATCCACCGCGTAGTCAATGTGCTGTGATGCCGACAGGGAGAAATGAAAACTCTGCCCGAATATTGGTCCAACTCCGCCGACCTGCCAGAAAAGCCACTGCAGGGTTTCGGCGCGTTGGCTTGCGTCAGTGTTCAGGAACTGACCGCTTTTCTCGGCCAGGTAGAGCAGGATTGCCCCGGATTCGAACAACCGCAGCGGTCGACCATCTACGCTGATCTCTGTATCGGTGATCGCTGGAATTTTGTTGTTAGGGGAGATCTTTAGAAATTCGGACCGAAATTGCTGCTCGGCGCCTATGTTCACCGGATGCAGCTGGTAATCGATATGGGCTTCTTCCAGCAGCAGGAGGGGTTTGTAACCGTTTGGGGTGTTCCAGAAATAGAGATTAATCATGACATCAGCTCCTCAGCGGCAGGATTGTTCGGCATTAAGTCGGAAAATTGAGTGTTGCCAAGCGCTATATCAGGTTTCGTGCCAACTATTTATTTGTTTAAAAACAGGTGCTTATGAAATTTCATATTCCCAGAAATTTGGGTTTAGCAAAAAATTGGTAACCAGTTCCCAAATTATTGGATATGATCTCCGTATGACTATTGGTGAAGATAATGATGAGCGGGACGATCAAAACCTGTCCAGATTGCTCGATGAGCGCGCTCGTATTCTTGAAGCGGCTGGTGAAGGGATCTACGGGCTCGATTGTCAGGGGTTGGGAACCTTTGCCAACCCGGCGGCGATCGATATGTTGGGCTGGACGCTCGACGATGTGATTGGCCAGCCAGTGCATGAAATTCATCATCACAGCCATGCCGACGGTTCGCCTTATCCGCGTGAAGCATGTCCTGTCTATGCTGCATTGCGCGATGGCAGGGTTCATCGTGAAGAGGATGAGGTGTTCTGGCGTGCCGATGGCACCTGCATTCCGGTGGAGTACACGAGCACGCCGATCCGTGACAGTGACGGCAACCAGCTCGGAGCCGTGGTGGTGTTTCGGGATATCAGCGAGCGCAAGCAATCAGAGCGAGATCAGTTGGCCGCCTATGCGGAGATAACGCGTCTTAAAGAAGAGTTAGAGAGCGAGCGTGACTACCTGCGGGAAGAGGTCGAAGTGGCTCACAATTTTCATGAAATTGTTGGTCAGAGTGCCGCTTTGCAGCGTCTGTTGAGTCAGATACAAGCAGTGGCCGCGACGCCGGCCAATGCGCTTATTTTGGGCGAGACTGGGGTCGGAAAAGAGTTGGTGGCTCGGGCTATCCATGCCGCCAGTGACCGTGCAGAGGGGCCGCTGGTTAAGGTTAATTGCGCGTCGATTCCAGCAGAACTTTTCGAGAGCGAATTTTTTGGTCATGTTAAAGGGGCTTTCACCGGTGCTCTGCGTGACCGAGTAGGACGGTTTCAATTGGCGGATGGTGGCACCTTGTTTCTCGACGAAGTTGGCGAAGTTCCGCTGGAGTTGCAGGGGAAACTGCTGCGGGCGCTGCAGGAAAAGGAGTTTGAACGGGTCGGTGAAGACCAGACCCGTCAGGTGAACGTGCGGGTGATTGCCGCCACCAACCGGGATTTACGTAGCGAGTCCGAGGCGGGAAGGTTCCGCCAGGATCTCTATTTTCGGCTCAGTGTTTTCCCGATTGATGTGCCTGCGCTGCGTGAACGTAGAGAAGATGTTATCCCCCTCGCCCAGCATTTTCTGCAGCGTACGTGTGTTGATTTTGGCCGACCAGAACTGGTGTTGAGCCGCGCTCAGGCCGACAGGTTAGCGGCTTATCACTGGCCGGGAAACATTCGTGAACTGCAAAATGTGATTGAACGGGCGGTGATTTTGAGCAGCGGTACTCGACTGGTGCTTGATGCTGCCCTGCCAGAAACCGGCACAGAGGTAGATTCGCCAGTCAGGCTGTCAGGGGAGACTGAGCAGGAAGAGTTCGTAACGATGGCGGTGATGAAGCAGCGACAGAGTGTGAACATCAGGGCCGCGCTTGATAGTGCCCACTGGCGGGTGTCGGGCTCTGGTGGTGCTGCAGAGTTGCTTGGCGTTAAGCCGACCACGCTCGCTTATCAAATGAAGGTGCTTAATATTGTTAAAGGTGAGCGCTAGTTGTCACAGCTTGTTTTCACAGACTTGCAGACTTGCAGACTTGCAGACTTGCAGACTTGCAG
>Ga0164315_10000410_pt1 | contig 29675 bp, 30 predicted proteins | sample GuaBasSedimGuay6_FD_113737 | JGI IMG/M metagenome (GOLD analysis project Ga0164315, IMG submission 113737) | Subseafloor sediment microbial communities from Guaymas Basin, Gulf of California, Mexico - Guay6, Core 4569-2, 0-3 cm | ecosystem: Environmental > Aquatic > Marine > Hydrothermal vents... | reverse complement strand
CCTCACAGGTTAACTGGATATATTGTTTCATATAATCACTCCTTAATTTTGATAGGTTAAAAAGTGATTTATTATATCCTTTTAACCTATTGGAGTGTTGCACTTATGATGGGGATCCGCCTAGGATAAATTATGAATGCAAAAAAAGAAGTTGATGATAACTTTAATTTTTTTAAAACTCAACTCTCTGATTTTAAAAAAAATCATTTAAACCAATATGCTTTACTTCACAAAAAACAAGTTTCAGGTTTTTATGAAAGCGAAAATGATGCCATTCAAATCGGTATGAAAGACTATGGCGAGGGTTGTTTTTCGGTGCAAAAAGTTGCAAGCACTAATATTGAATTAGGCTACCAATCCTATGTCATCTTTTAATAAAACATAAAACTAAATTATTATCAAGATACCGATTCTTTATATATTGATTTATCGGCAACCAAAAGTATTGAGAGTTTTGAGGTTTCAGGCGGTGTTGTTATTGATTATGATAGTGATAGAAATATTACAGGTATTGACATTGACGGTGCGAGTAAAATTCTTGATTTAAAAGAACTCATAACAAGCTCTCTTCCGTTTAAAAAACAGGTAGCATTGGCAGAATAAATATTTTTTTATTTAAGATAAAACTACAAAAAATAAAAACTTACAGCTATTTTGAATTGCTTCCCATATCGGAGGTGGTGCATAAGCTACCGCACATAATTCCTTTAAAAAACAACTGGTTATAAAATTAAGTTATAATCATGATTCTGTGGCTCGGAGGTTGTTTTAGGCTTTTACAGAATACGGCAGACAAGACAAACAAGAAAAAAACATTAGAAAGCAGAAAAAAACATTAGAAAGCAGATGGATGATTAGAAACAGAATATAGCAAAAAATATTATTTCAATTTAATGTTGTGTTATAATTGTCGCTTGTTTGAAAGCAACTAAATAAAAAATGCTCTCATTTTTAAAACAAACCAAATAAAAATAAAAAAAATTATGAAAATAGTTATTGAAAAAGATGGAGATGGTTATCTTGCCAAAGTAGCAGGTCATCAAAATTTATTTGCTTTTGCTTATTCTGAAAGACAAGCAATTATGGAATTAAAAAACGTTGTTGAAATGATGATGGATTTTCATCTAGAACAAGTAAACAACGAAAGAATTATTAGAAACAAATTGAACTCCGCGGTAGAAAAATATGCCGTTCAAGTATAGGGAATTTAAAATAAAATTAACAAAAATAGGATATAAAATTGTGCGTCAAAAAGGATCACATGTTATATTTTCTGATGGTAAAAATACTTTCCCTGTGCCAAACCATGGCTCGAAAGATATATCCCTTGGTGTTGAAAAACAATTATTAAAAATATTAAATCTAACAATTGGTGAATTTAGAAACATCAAGTAAAATAACCAACAAAATATGATAAACAGCAATCTTACTAATGCAAGAAAAGGTAAAAAATTATGAGTATAATTAAAAAATTCTTTGACAGAACCGCTGATATAGTAGATGGTAATTCTAATCTATCCGTAAGCGATATTAAAATCGAACTCGCCAAACAAAAAGCCTCCGAAATGTTTTACGAGCAAGCGATGAATGAGATTGCCAAGGATAACAAAAAACCCGGGATTTGGGCGCAGGCTATGACAAAAACTAATTTTGATGAAGATAAAGCTCGTAGTGTTTATATGCAGTTGCGAGTAGAGTCTTTACAAAATACAGCAGTAGAACAAGCCATTCAAAACCAAGAAACAAACCGACAAAAACAAATAAAAATTCAACAAAAATTAGAGCTACAACAAAAATTAGGCAAATTTGAAATTATTGATGAAAATGTGGCACTTGATAACAACACAGGTTTAATGTGGAAGCGTCACCATGAAACCAAAAAGATGAGTTGGCAGGAAGCCTTAGACTATGCCAAAAATCATAATTTTGCAGCTTTTGATGATTGGCGTTTGCCGAGTATTGATGAGTTAAAAACCATTGTTGAAAAAGATAAAAAACCTGCTATCAATCATTATGCTTTTATTGGGGCTTCTGCTATTAGTTATTTTTGGTCGTCTACACCTCATTCTTTTGATTCAAACTATGCATGGAGGATGAATTTCTACAATGGATATGATTATTATGACGACTGCACCGATACTGGTTATGTGCGTTTGGTTCGTGGCGGAAAGTGAGTTTATTAATTGATAATTGAAAATGGAGAATTGAGAATTAAAAGAATCCCGTCATCGCGAGGAGCGGTAGCGACAAAGCGATCTCATCGTAGCGAACGGATATTAACAAGAGATAACCACGGCGGTTTATTATTCCGTGTTCCTCTTTTTTATCCGTCCGCCTCGTTATGACGGAGTTTTTTTAATTACTCATTATCCATTATCAACTCTCAATTATAAGGAGACTGCCACACTCCCTGACCACTTTAAACAGCAAGTGGTCAGGTCGTTCGCAATGACGGGATTCTTTTTTTTGGTGGTAGCTACTGCCACCTACGATATATGATTTATATCAAGGCATTGTTTAAGCAAAAAATTTAACAATAACTTTAATAATAACTTTTTTTTAAGGAGAGTGAAAATTATGGTACCAACTGATTTATTATATAACAAAAGTCACGAGTGGATTCAGATTAATGATAATGACGAGGCAACAATTGGCATAAGCCATCATGCCGCAGAATTATTAGGCGATATAGTATTTATAGAATTGCCGTCTTTGGATGACGAGGTAAAAATAGAAGATGATATAGCTGTTATTGAATCTGTAAAAACTGCCTCTGATTTATATGCACCGCTAAGTGGCAAAATAATCGCTGTTAATCAAAAATTAGAAGATAACCCTGAAACCATTAACGAAGATCCATATGGCGAAGGCTGGATTATGAAAATCAAAATTAACAACAAAGACGAAGTGGATGATTTGTTGAAATCTGCTGAATATCAAGCAAGCATAGAAGAAGACTAATTATTATTATTATGCCCTATATTTGCCATAATAAAGATGATATTACACAGATGCTTGATGACATTGGTATAAAATCCATTGATGATCTTTTTACTAATATTCCCGCTGAAATCCGCTGTGATAATCTAAACATAGATAGCGGTAAAGATGAGATGCAAACCTCACTTTATATCAAAAACATAGCTGCCAAAAATGCGAGCAACATAAAAAACTTTGCAGGTGGTGGGGCATATCATCATTATATTCCATCTGCGGTGTGGCAAATTGCCTCGCGCGGTGAATTTTATACCTCATATACTCCATATCAAGCCGAATGCTCGCAGGGAACATTGCAAACAATCTATGAATTTCAATCAATGATTTGTGCGCTCACTGCTATGGATGTCTCTAATGCCTCACTTTATGATGGTGCGTCAGCCACAGCAGAAGCGGTATTAATGGCAAAGCGTATCAATAAAAAAAATAAAAATAGCAAAAAAGTTTTAATTCCGCAGGCATTAAATCCTGCTTATATAAATGTTATAAAAACTACTATTCAAAATCAGGGTTTTGAAATTGAATTATTAAATTATAATGAAAAAACCGGCACAACAATATCACCACAAGATAATCAAGCGGATGATGTTTTTGCTTTAATAATTCCTCAACCTAATTATTTTGGTAATTTGGAGGATATTGATAATCTTACTAACTGGGCACATCAAAATAATATAATTGTGATAGCTGTCGTAAATCCTATCTCTCTTGCTATTTTAAAACCACCTGCCAAATGGGGCGAGAGTGGTGCGGATATTACAACAGGCGAGGCACAAAGTTTAGGCGTGCCACTTTCATCAGGTGGACCATATTTGGGTTTTCTCGCTTGCAAAAAAGAATTTATTCGCCAGATGCCAGGCAGAATAGTGGGGCAAACCACAGATGAATATGGCAAAATAGGTTATGTTTTAACCCTACAAGCACGCGAGCAACATATTCGCCGCTCCAAAGCTACCTCTAATATTTGCACTAATCAAGGTTTGATGGCAACCGCTGCCACAATTTTTTTGTCTCTTTTGGGTGAAGATGGGATGATAAAATTAGCCCAGCAAAATTGGCAACAATCGCACCAATTACAACAGATTTTACAACAGAACAAGTATATAAAAATCCTGTGGAATGCTCCATTTTTTAATGAGTTTGTCATTCAAATTGATGATGTTATAACCGTTGATGATCTCATAAAATCTGTTTCTAATCACAATATTGTAATGGGAATAAAATTAGAAAACAATTATCCAAATCTAAAAAATTGTTTGCTTATAACTGCTACTGAAATGACAACCTGCGATGATATGCGGATTTTATCTGATACCATAAATGAAAATATAAAAACACTATGTTAATAAATCAATATCACCAAAATCAACCGATAAAATATCCAAAAATTAAAGATTTGCCACGACAGTATGCCAGAGATGGTGTAATAGGGTTGCCGAATATATCAGAGCCACAGGTTGTCCGTCATTATACCAGATTATCGGTTAAAAACTTTTCAATTGATGGTAATTTTTATCCCTTAGGTTCCTGCACGATGAAATATAATCCTAAGGTTTGTCACAGCTTAGCAAGTCTGCCTGAATTTGCTGATATTCACCCCCAAACACCTGAAAATCTATCTCAGGGAACATTAGAGATTTTATACAATTTGCAAGAGGATTTAAAACAAATTACCAATATGGATGCGGTATCTCTCGCCCCTGCGGCGGGATCACAAGGCGAATTAGCAGGCTGTCTTATCATCAAAAAATATTTTGCCGATAAAAATGAGACTATACGAACTCAAATAATAATTCCAGATGCCGCTCATGGCACGAATCCTGCTTCGGCAAAAATGGCAGGTTTTGATGTTATTCAAATCCCAACTTGTGAGAATGGTGATTTAAAATTAGATGATTTAAAACAAGCTATCAGCGAAAAAACAGCAGCGATTATGCTTACCAACCCTTCAACTTTGGGTTTATTTGAACCTAACATAATAGAAATTAGTAAAACTATCCATGCAGCTGGGGCATTATTATATTATGACGGCGCGAACCTCAATGCTATTATGGGTAAAACAAATCCTGCTATTATGGGTTTTGATATAATTCACACCAATTTGCATAAAACATTTGCCACTCCTCATGGAGGAGGAGGACCAGGAGCAGGACCTATCGCAGTTTGTGCCAAATTAAAAGATTATTTGCCAAATCCTGTGATAATTAAAAAAGATGGCGAATATCACAAAGCAGACAATAAAAATAGTATCGGTAAACTCACGGCAAATTTTGGTAATGTAGGGGTTTTAATTCGCGCATATATTTATATCAAATTATGTGGCAATGAGGGCTTGAAAAGAGTTTCCGAGATTGCGGTTTTAAATGCAAATTATCTAAAAACAAAATTAGAGCAAGCAGGTTTTGATATTTTTCAACCAAAAAAATTATGCTCGCATGAGTTTATTATAAGTTTTAATAAACTCAAAAAAGAGACAGGGGTTACAGCCTTTGATATAGCTAAAAGATTATTAGATTACAACATTCATCCGCCAACAGTATATTTCCCCTCACTTGTGCCTGAATGCTTTTTAATCGAGCCTACGGAGACCGAATCAAAACAAGAGCTTGATAATTTTGTTGAAATAATGATAAAAATAAACGAAGAGGCACAGAATAATCCAGATTTATTAAAAAACGCTCCTAATAATTTAAAACTAAAAAGATTAGATGAATTAAAAGCTGCTAAGGAACTGAATCTAAGATTTTAATTGTTATTTATCCCAAAAATTTCTAAAAACACCACATTGTATTCCTGAATTTCATCTACAAATGGCATTACATGTATAACATTTGATATAAATCAATAATTGTTGTTATTTAACGATGATTTTATTTATTTTTTATTTTAATATAGGCACATTTTAAAAATATAAAAAAAGATGAAATTAATAGCGAAAAATCCGACTCTAATTTTAGGAGTTGGTAATAAACTTTTAACGGATGAGGGCATAGGAAATTATGTCATTGAATATTTAAAAAATAATAAAAACACTTTTATTTTGCAAAACATAAAGTTATTAGATGGCGGAACATTGAGTTTTCCACTAGCGATAGAAGTGCAAAAGTATGAATCTTTAATAGTTGTAGATTCTGCTATGCTTCACAAAAAAGCAGGTAGTGTTGGAATGTTTGAAAACGATGACTTAGATAGTTTTATATCATCAAGTAAAAAATCATCAGTTCATGAGGTAGGATTAACCGACATATTAAAAATTGCTCTTTTGAGTGATAAGTTGCCACAAAACAGAGCTTTAATTGGAGTGCAACCTAAAACTATTGATTGGGGAGACCAACCTAATCAGGTGATATTGGATTCTATGGATACTATTATTGAAACAATATCACAATTATTGGCAAAATGGCATAAATAGAGATTTTATTTTTACTTTTAAGGAATGAATTATATGCAAAAATTAAATGCAACACTTATGGATGAATTAAACCGTCGAGGAATCAGCAGGCGTTCTTTTTTACAATATTGTGTGGTGTTAGCAAGCACTATGGGGTTAAGCCCTGTTATGGCAAATCAATTGCCTGAAAAACTGTTAAACACTAAAAGACAATCTGTAATTTGGTTATCATTCCAAGAGTGTACAGGCTGTGCCGAAGCGATTACTCGTGCCGACAAACTAACCTTGGAAAACCTTATTTTCAACTTCATATCCTTGGATTATCAACACACCCTAATGGCAGCATCAGGGTCAGCCGCCGAAGAGGCAAAACACAATGCAATTGAAAAAAATAAAGGCAAGTATATTTTAATTGTAGATGGCTCAATCCCTATCAAAGATGGTGGAGTATACTCAACTGTTGCAGGAGAAACCAACCTTGATATCTTAAAAAGAGATGCCAAAGATGCTATGGCTATTGTAAGTCTTGGTAGTTGTGCGGCCTTTGGTGGTTTGCCCCAGGCACAGCCTAACCCCACAGGAGCGGTAAGTGTTGATGAGATTATCAAAGACAAACCGATTATAAATATTCCAGGTTGTCCGCCTATTCCAAATATAATAACCGGAGTTTTAGCTCATGTTTTGACATTCGGCATTCCGACATTAGATCAATACAAAAGACCAGTAGCATTTTATGGCTCATCAGTGCATGATAACTGTTATCGTCGGCCTTTTTATGATAAGGGTATGTTTGCGACAAATTTTGATGATGAGGCGGCACGAAGTGGTTGGTGTTTGTATAAATTAGGTTGCAAGGGTCCTATGACTCACAATGCCTGTGCGGTTGAAAAATGGAATGGCGGTGTATCCTTTCCAATTCAATCAGGACACGGTTGTATCGGTTGCTCTGAAAAAGATTTTTGGGATTCTGGTGGTTTTTATGAATCAATGGCATCTCCTGTGGTATCGGCAGAGACAATATCAATGGCAGCAGTGGCAGGGGTAGGAGTAGGAGTTGCGGCAACTGCTTTGAATAAAATCAAAAAAGCAAAATCACTTAAAAATTCTGAACCTGTCACTATTAAAGATTTAAAACAAGAGGAGGCTTAACATGGATGATTACATGAGTTTATTATTATTATCAAAAGGCTTGTTGTTTGAAATAGCCTTGGTTATTTTTATTTTTGGTGTTTTGTTAAGACTTTTTGAAATTTTTTCACTCGGTCGCAAAAAAGATTTATCAGAACCCAAAGCAAACCCTACGATAATTGGCATCAAAACAATATTTACTCGTTCAATTCCGTCTTATGAGATGATGACAAAGAGAGGATTCTTGATTGTCAATGGGATAATTTTTCATGTTGGTTTATTTATCGTTGTATTTTTACTTGCCCCTCATATAACTGTCATAGATAGGCTAATTGATTTGAGTTGGTCGCCACTATCATCACAAATTATAAACTTTGCTACTGTGGTAACTATTTTTTCAATGATAGTTATTTTAGTGCATAGGTTTACCCATCCTGTGATGAAGGCTCTCACAACATCTGGTGATTATGTTGCTTGGATTGTAACATTTTTACCGATTATAAGCGGTTATATGGCATACAATCATTTATTGTTGCCATACAATTTAATCCTCGCCTTGCATATTTTAAGTGTAGATTTGTTGTTAATTGTTTTACCATTTAGTAAATTATCACACAGTTTTACATTTTTCATGGCAAGATATTATAGTGGCACTATTTCAGGTCGCAAAGGAGTTCAATTATGAGTAATGCAACATTAGAAAAAGGAATAAATTCATTTGTAAAAATGATAGATGCACCAATTGCATCGTTTTTTTCAAGCTGTGTATCCTGTGGTATGTGTGCCGATGCCTGTCTTTTTTATCAAGAAACTGGTGATGTAAAATATACCCCCATCGCTAAATTAGAACCGCTCAGAAGAGCATGGGAGCAAGAATATACTCTGTTTGGACGATTAAAAAAGCTCTTAGGTTTATCCAAAAAAATTACGAACGAAGAGTTAAAACAGCACACAGAATTAGTTTATAACAGTTGCACCATGTGCGCTCGTTGTTCGATGGTCTGCCCTGTGGGAAATGATATCGCTTATATGATTCGTAAGATGCGTGAAGGCATGGCAGCAGGTGGTTTTGCTCCTGCAGGTTTAATCGGCGCATCAAACCGAGCGGTGGAAATAGGCAGCCCGATGGGTCTTACTTTGCATGCCTTGAGTGCCCAGATAAAACATGCTGAAAAAGCAACTGGTATTACAATAAATCTTGATAAAAGTGATGTTGAATACATGGTTTTATTGTCTTCAATGGAGCTTATTAACTTTCCAGAATATTTGGAGGCGATTGCTAAGATTTTCAAACAAGCGGGTAAAACCTGGACAATAAGTTCGACAGCATTTGAGGCAACAAATAGTGGAATTCAAATCGGTTCGTCTGATATTGCTCGAATCTTAGTCAAAAGAATCGTGGACTCTGCTGAAAAATTAAAAGTAAAAACAGTTATTAGCCCTGAATGTGGCCATGCTTTTACAGCGATACGTTATGAAGGGCCAAATCTTATCGGCAGAAAATATAATTTTGAAGTCAAGCATATTTTAGAAGTATTGGATAGTTTCAATGAAGCAGGATTGTTGCCTACCGAAGGGCTTGAAAAGGAGAAACTAACTTTTCACGACCCATGTTCTTTGGCAAGAAAAGGCGGAGTTATTGATGAGCCACGCAGACTATTGAAAAAAGTAAGTGATAACTTTACTGAAATGACAGATCACGGTGCCAGAAATTGGTGTTGTGGTGGCGGTGGCGGTGCATCTGCGATTGAAGAGGGCGAACCATTGCGCCTTAAAGCTTTTAAAACCAAACAAAAACAAATTGAAGAAACCGAAGCAACAACCTTGGTTACGGCCTGTGCTAATTGCAGGATTGTTTTAGAAGAAGGTGTCGAGCATTACAATATGGATATGCCGATTGTCGGGCTCACAGAATTATTAGCCGAACATTTGGTGGATAAACCCAAACAAAAACTAAAAAAGGAGGCAAAACAATGAAAACGATTACAAATGACAAACAATTTAAAGCCACAATTGATGAATTGTCATCTTTGCAAAATAGAAAATTAGCAACACTTTTTTTGCAAAATGTTATGGGCTTAACTGATAAGAAAAAATATCAACAACTTCTAACTCTTGCAAGCAATAAAAATGCTACCGAACAGGAATATGCAAATTTACAAACTGCAATTCAAACCATGGTGGTGGAAACCAATGCTCGATGTGGAACGGATACAGACTGGGCGGCACAAGCGGAACATTTCGTCGCAAAATCTGCCCTAAGCTGTGTCAAGGATGCAAATAGAAGCAACCAAAATTCTGCATATGATAGTGCTATGTATGCAAGAATGGCATGCAATTTTGCATCAATTGCTGATGGAAAAAGTGATGAGCAAGCAGAGACACAAGCACAGTATCAAATTCTAATCCAATTTTTAGGAGATAAATAATTATGAGCCAGAGAATAGTAGTAGACCCCATAACAAGGATTGAAGGGCATTTACGAGTTGAAGTTGAGATTGACGGTAGCCAAAATATAAAATCAGCTTATTCAGCAGGCACAATGGTGCGAGGCATTGAAACTATTTTAAAAGGACGAGACCCACGAGATGCCTGGGCTTATGCTCAGCGAATATGCGGAGTATGCACCCTCGTACACGGTATAGCCTCGGTGCGATCGGTTGAAGATGCTCTTAAATATCCAATTCCTGTTAATGCTAATTTAATTCGTAATTTGATGATAGCGGCTCAATATGTACACGACCATGTTATGCATTTTTATCATCTGCATGCTTTGGATTGGGTGGATGTGGTATCAGCCTTATCAGCAGATCCTACGGAGACCTCACGCCTTGCGACCTCAATTTCAAAGTGGCAAAAATCATCGCCTGGTTACTTCTCTGATGTTCAAAAAAAGTTGAAAAAATTTGTCGAATCAGGGCAATTGGGAATTTTTAGCAACGGATATTGGGGGCATAAGGAATATAGATTGCCTGCGGAGGCGAACTTAATGGCAACGGCTCACTACTTGGAAGCATTAGATTGGCAAAAAGAAGTCGTGCAAATTCATACAATTTTTGGTGGTAAAAACCCTCATCCAAATTTTGTAGTCGGTGGTGCACCATCTCCTATCAGTATCAACAGCAATCAATCAAGCACAACAGCCTTAAATATAAATGGCTTACAGATGATAGCAAATGTAATAGAAAGAATGATGGAGTTTGTCAATGAGGTTTATGTGCCAGACACCATAACTATTGCAAAATTTTATAAAGACTGGTTCAAGCGCGGTGAAGGGGTTAAAAACTTTATGTCTTTTGGTGATTTTCCAGACAAAGATATTAACGACATCGGCTCTTTTTTTATTCCTCGTGGAGTTATCTTGGATCGGGATTTATCTAAAATTCATCCCGTAGATCTTAACGATCCGGAACAAATTAAAGAATTTATTAGTCATTCATACTATGATTATAAAGGTGGCAAAGATACAGGATTGCACCCATATGACGGTGAGACCAATCTTAACTATTCAGGACCCAAACCTCCTTATCAGCAGTTAGATATTGATAAAAGTTATTCATGGATGAAGTCTCCGAGATGGCGTGGCAAACCTATGGAGGTCGGACCTCTGGCAAGAATTTTAATGTTATATGCCAAAGGACACAAACCCACAATTGATTTAGCAAATTATGCACTAAAAGAATTAGATGTGCCTATTACTGCTATGTTTTCAACTTTGGGTAGAACTGCCGCTCGCACTTTGGAGACCAAAATAATCGGTGACAAAATGCAAGGATGGTTATCTTCTTTGATCTCTAATATTCAAAAAGGTGATTTATCTGTGCATAATAATGAATTATGGAGTCCATCAAGCTGGCCTGATGAATGTCAAGGTGTCGGATTTATGGAAGCCCCGCGAGGAGCGCTTGCCCACTGGATAGTGATAAAAAATAAAAAAATTGCTAATTATCAAGCTGTTGTGCCATCCACCTGGAATGCAGGACCCATTGATAAAGACGGTAATCGCGGACCATATGAGGCAGCTTTGATGGATAATCATCAACTCTTGGACGCTAAACAACCGATAGAAATTTTACGCACAATTCACAGTTTTGATCCTTGCATCGCCTGTGCCGTGCATATATCAGGAGACGAAGGAATCAACGAGATGATTCAAATTAAAATCGGATGACAATAATTTTATAGTGGGTGTTTTGACAGAAAGCTCTCTTTTGGTTTGTATGCAAAGGTCTCTATGTAAATAAATTACTTAAATTTGCGGATAATTGCTCGGATGAATAAACCAAAGAAGAACCCTGTTAGTAAAAACAAATCATTGTGAGTTATAAGGCTTGTTAAAAAAGATACAATGATAGCTAAAACTATGGGAGTTATGTAAGCACTAAGAGCTTTTTTAAATAATTTGCTCTCGTCTATTTCTGTTATTATTATGTCTCCTATTTTGACATTTTGCTTTTTTTGTTTTTTTATATAAAATAATTTTTGGGTCTTTTTAAAAAAATTATTTATAACTGACACCCCACAACTATCTGATTGTAAGCAACCACCACAAACTTTATTTTGACAAGATATAACTTGCAAATGTTGCTTATCTATTCCTACGACTTTAACTTGATTTTTTATCATATTGAGACCTTTGCATAATTCAAGCACAGTTTATAACAACAACAAAATGCACCTATTTTATTAAAAAATTCGTCAAATAGCAAGCTATTCTCCTCTTTTTTTAATAAAATATGCACTATTTTCTTATTATTCTAAGCTGTGCTTGAATTATGCAAAGGTCTCATATTATTTTTATTCCATTGACACGCGACTGATAAAACCTTGTAAATCTTTATTGCTTTTATCACCTACAAATGTAATTAATTTATTATTCTTGTTGATAATCTGAACTTCTTTTTGGCTATTTTGTGGTGTCAGCATAGCAGGTTTCATAGCAATAATTGATTGGTTTTTATTGATAAATATTGAAAAATATTTTTTGCCATTTGAGTATAATCTATGCTCTATTATTTTGAGACCACTATCATCAATGGATCTAGTTGCCCATAACATTTTATAATTATCTGGAATTCCTTTGATGTTAAAGTTATCGCTACTTATCTGTTGTTGTGTTAGGAAAAATGGTGCTATTAGGTCTTTAGTTGTACTTTTTTCAATAACTGTGGTTTCTATAGGATTAAAATTTTGTTGTGTCGCATCATTAAAATAAAATAAACCCAAAAATAAGACCAGCATTAATGAGGCTACCATCGCATAATGCTTTGCTTGAAAACTAAACCCAAAAGTAAATATTTTTTTTGCAGGGGATGAAATACGAGGCTCTTTGTCTTGAATATGTTTTGTTATGTTGTTGTAGATTGTTTTGTTTTGTAAAAAATAGTTATCATTTAAAGCATCGCTTGTGAGTTGATAATACCATAGTTTGTTTTTAGCAGAATCAGACTCTATTATTTTTTTTAGATCGTTATAATCAATATTTTCGTTATCAAAAAACTGCGATATATTTTCTTTTTTCATTTTGGGTCTCTATAGAATTGTTTTTAACTTATCGGTTATCGTCTCTCTCGCTCTGAATATCCGCGAGCGAACCGTGCCTAACGGACATAGCATAATTTTTGCTATCTCATCGTAGGATAAACCATCAAATTCCCTTAAAGAGATGGCGATTTTTAAATCATCAGGCATATTATTGATAGTTTTTCCAATCATTTTTTTAATTAAATTTAACTTTAAGTGTTTGTCGGGAGTTTCATATTCCACCAATTCTTTTTCAAAATTATAATCATTTTCAGCATCTACATTGCTATTTTTTTTGATGGCATTATGCAAGACTTTATTTTTGTTGTTAATAAAATAACTCTTAGTTGTGTTGATGGCAATTCGATAAATCCAAGTGTAAAAAGTGGAGTCTCCTTTAAAGTTTGTTAAGCCACGATAGGCCTTGATAAAAGTTTCTTGGGTTAAGTCCGGCACAATGTCATTGTTCTTAACAATAGAACCTATAAGGTTTGCTACCCTATTTTGATATTTTATAACCAAAATATCAAAAGCTTCTTTTTGTCCTTTTTGCACCAATCTAATCAGTTTTTTGTCATCAAAATCTTGCATTTTTTTATTTTGTTTGTAAGGATATGGACATATAATATGATAAAAAGTTTAAATTATTTTAAAAAAAAACAATTATAACATATAATATGCATCATGTTAGAAACAGAAGTTTTGATAATAGGTTCAGGGGCAGCAGGTTTAAGTGCGGCCTTAGGTATAGCAGGACACAAAAAAGTCATAGTTATTTCAAAATCAAACTCAACGATTGGGAGCACATACTTCGCCCAAGGTGGTATAGCGGCAGTTATGGATAAAAAAAATGATAACTTTGTCTCTCATATTGAAGATACTCTAAAAGTAGGGGCAGGTTTATGCAAAAAAGAAGTTGTTGCCAAAACAGTAGTGCAGGCTCCAAGTATTATAAAGTGGTTAGAAGAACAGGGTATTAATTTTACCAAATTAAATCACAGCAGAGAATTACACCTTACCCGTGAGGGAGGACACACTAACCGCCGAATCGTGCATGCTCGTGATGCCACAGGAGCTGAGGTGCAAAACAATCTTTTGATAAAAGCTCGCAATCATCCTAATATCACAATTTTGCCTTATCACAATGTAGTGGACCTTATAATGTTAGATGGCTTTGATAAAAAACAATGTGTAGGAGCCTATGTCTTAGATATAAAAACTAATCATATCAGGACTATAAAATCAAGTTTTACCATATTCGCCACAGGTGGTGCAGGCAAGGTTTATTTATATACTTCGAACCCAGATACCAGCTCAGGAGATGGGATCGCAATAGGTTATAGATCAGGCTGTAGGGTTGCTAATATGGAATTTATTCAATTTCATCCCACCTGTCTGTATCATCCAAAAGCCAAATCATTCTTAATATCCGAGGCTTTGCGAGGAGAGGGAGCAATTTTAAAACTAACAGACGGCACCAGATTTATGAGAAAATTTCATAAAATGGAAGAATTGGCACCACGAGATATAGTGGCCCGTGCGATAGATTACGAGATGAAAAGAACAGGTGGAGACCATGTTTTGCTTGACATATCTCATAAAACAAAAGCTTTTATAATAACTCACTTTCCTATGATTTATCGCAAGTGTTTAAATTTTGGTTTTGATATCTCCAAAGAGCCGATTCCGGTTGTGCCTGCGGCTCATTATACCTGTGGAGGATTAGAGACAAATATGCACGGACAAACTTCAATATCAAATATATATGCTGTGGGTGAATGTGCCTCCACAGGTATGCACGGGGCTAATAGGATGGCATCCAACTCTTTGTTAGAGTGTTTTGCTTTTGCCAAATTTGCTGCTAAAAAAATTATCAATACTCCTCATAGTCCACCGTCTAAAAAAATTGATATTCCTAACTGGGATGAAAGTTTAGTTATAAATTCAGACGAAGAAGTGGTGGTATCACACAACTGGGAAGAATTACGTCGTTTTATGTGGAATTATGTTGGTATAGTTCGCACCGATAAAAGGTTGGAACGTGCATTGCGAAGAATAAATATTTTACAAAAAGAAATATCAGAATACTATGGCAATTTTAAAATAACTCATGATTTATTAGAGCTCAGAAATCTAGCTTTAAATGCAGAACTCATTATAAAAAGTGCCTTATCTCGTAAAGAAAGCCGTGGTTTGCACTATAACACAGATCACGAAACCACAAAAAGAGAAATTCGCGATACAATTTTACGCAAAAGAAGCTCTTAATTGACAGCTAATGGTTGATGATTAAAAATTGACAAACAGCATCAAAAAATAAATAACCATGAGTGCAAAAATTTAAAAGAGCAAGTTATTAAAATTAAAAACTTGATTTTTATAATAAAGTTAGGTTATAATTTTCTGCAATGTTTCATTGGCTGATGATGAAATATGGAGTTCTAAATGGGACGCTATAATATAAAATTATCAAATTTATAACAATGTATTATTGTGTGTTTTTAGAACAATTTCGTTTTAACTTTAAATATTAGGATAAGTATTATGAAAAATGTAATAAGTGCAGTAGTGGGTGTGGTGGTTGGAGCTATAGGAACAGCTGTAATTGGCTGGAATATGATGGCAGGTATGATGTTACATGAAACAGCAAGCCCATATAACATGGAAGAAACCGTCGATAAAATACAGAAAAATGCTTTGGCAAAAGGGTGGGTTGTTCCCAGCATGAAACAACTACATAAGTCAATTAAAAAAAATGGTGGCGGCGATGTTCCTCCCATTACATTGATTAACTTATGTCAAGGCAATCATGCTTATAGAATGATGAAAAATGATAAAAATAAAAAATTATCAGTTTTTATGCCTTGCACTGTATCTGTGTATGAAAAATCAGATGGTAAAATATATATTGGCACAATGAATGCAGGTCTTATGGGTGCTATGTTTGGTGGGGTTGTCGCCGAGGTTATGGCAGAGGTATCAACAGATCAAGAATCTTTTATTAAGTTTGCTAAATAATATAATCTCTTGCTTGCTATCGCTTATTTTAAGTGACAATAAATGACATTTGTAAGTTCTATAAATGTCATTAAAGCAACAAATAATCAGAATTGCTAAAAACCAAGGTTTTAATCGTGTTGGTTTTAGCAAATTTAATCTAAGCAAACAAGGAGAGTATTTTAAAAAATGGCTTGATAGAAAACATCACGGCGAGATGATTTATTTAGAAAATAATATTGAAAAAAGAATAAATCCATCTGAGTTATTTGAAAACCTAAACAGCATAATTTGCCTACAAATGGATTATGCCTCGTTGCCTACTGACAAAGATATATACCTATTATCACAACGACAAAAAGCCTATATATCCTTATATGCCAGAGGGCGTGATTATCATAAACTAATCCGCAAAAAAGCACAAAAAATAATCAATGAAATCCAGTTGTCATACCCTCAAAGCCATAACAGAGTTTTTGTAGATTCTGCTCCGGTATTAGAAAAACCACTTTCAGTGCAGGCAGGTCTCGGCTGGATTGGTAAAAATACCCTAACCATCAATAAAAAAGCAGGTTCGTTTTTTTTTCTTGCCGAGATATATACAAGTTTAAAATTAACTCCGGATGAACCCTATAAAAAAGAATACTGTCAAGATTGCACCTCCTGTATTGATATGTGCCCGACAAATGCCATAATCGCCCCCTTTAAAGTTGATGCAAGGTTGTGTATATCATATCTTAGTATTGAATATAAGGGTATTATTCCGCAAAATTTAAGAAAAAAATTTGGTAATAGAATTTTCGGTTGTGATGATTGTCAGTTATACTGTCCGTGGAATAAATTTGCCATAAATACTTGTGAAAATGATTTTAAAGCCCGCCATAATTTTGATAACATTGATTTATTAGAATTATTTGCATACAGCGAAAAAGAGTTTAAAGAAAAAACCGCAGGCTCACCAATTTATCGTGCAGGTTTTGTCAACTGGCAAAGAAATATCGCCATAGCCCTTGGCAACTCAAAACCTGATTTATCAACAATTAAAGCATTAGAGAGTAAAAAAAATAATGCAAACTCTATATTATCGGAACATATAGACTGGGCTTTATCGCAACTTTCAAACAAAATGGAGATTTAATTTTGTCTTTTGATTATAGATTATTTTTATCAGCAACGACAGATTTGCCAGGGGTATATTTTATGCTTGACATTAATGATAAAATTATTTATATCGGCAAGGCAAAAAATTTAAAAAACAGATTAACGACATATTTTAACAAAGCATCAGACAACAAAACGATTCAAATGGTGCAACAGATTGGCAACATAAAAACAACAATTACAGAGACGGAAAATGAAGCCTTGGTATTGGAAAACAACCTAATCAAAAAACACCGTCCTAAGTATAATATTTTATTCAAAGATGATAAGAGTTATCCGTATATCAAAATAAGCGACGATAACTATCCACAATTTAAACTTTATCGCGGTGTCATTAAAAAAAGAGGTAAATTTTATGGTCCATATCCTAATACAACCGCTGCTAAAAGCACCCTATCATTATTACAAAAAATTTTTAAAATAAGGTTATGTGAGAATACTGTATTTAACAATCGCTCGCGTGCTTGTTTGTTGCATCAAATAGATCGCTGTTCTGCTCCTTGTGTTTCTTTGATAAGTGATAAATCATATCAAGATGATGTTCAAAATGCCACAAGTTTAATCGACGGCAAAGATGATAAAATAATCAAAAATCTAATTAAGAATATGGAGCAAGCCTCGTCCCTATTATTATATGAAGATGCCGTTATCTATCGTAATAAAATTCAATTTTTACAAAAAATAAGACAAGAGCAAAAAATTAGTGGCATTAAAAAAAATATAGATATTATAGCTTGCATTAAAAAAGATAATAAATTTTGCATTTGTGTTTTTTACATAAGAGATAATAAAAACGAAGGCAATCGTATTTTTTATCCTAAATCACCCATAGGAGAAATTATAGATAATGTCCTGTATGCTTTTATTTCAAAATACTATTTGGAATCTGGTGTTCCTGATAAAATAATTATAAATCAAAAAATTATAGAGCAAACATTATTAGAGCAAAATATCAAATGTAAAATTAGCAATAATCCTAAAAATTTTGAAAAAAAAATTTTAAACCTATCTATTAAAAACGCCCAATTATCATTAAACAGTTTTTTAAACTCAAAATTTAATATGTTAAATAAATTTAAAAAACTAACAAAAATATTAAAACTCAAGCAAGTTCCACAACTAATTGAATGTTTTGATATTAGCCATTTGGCAGGAACAGATACTGTTGCCTCTTGTGTTGTTTTTGATAATAATGGTGCTTGTAAAAAACTATACCGAAAATACAATATCACAGGGATCAAAGAGAGTGATGACTATGCTGCTATGAGGCAAGTTTTGCAAAGAAGATATAGTAGGTTGCTAAAAGAGGATAAGGATTTACCGGATATTTTGTTGGTTGATGGTGGAGCAGGACAACTACAACAAGCAAAAGACATATTGGATAATTTAGGGATAGAATCTGTATTGCCAATAGGACTTTTCAAAGGAGAAAAGAGATTAGCTGCCTGTGATCGCATTCTTTTACCCACAGGTGAAAAAATATCTTTTATGAAGAATGAGGGTTTTTATTTGTTGCAACAAATCAGAGACGAATCTCATCGCTTTGCTATTCTATCCCATAAAGCAAAAAGAGCAAAAAGAATAAAATCATCAATTTTAAAAAATATACCAGGTATTAGTGATATAAGATCTAAAAATTTGTTACAATACTTCGGTGGCATTGACGGCATAAAAAGTGCCTCAATCCAGCAGTTAGAAAAAGTCCCTGGCATAAAAACAAACTTAGCTTTGACAATTTATCAACAACTACATAAAAAATGAAAATAAATATCCCAAATACACTAACAGCCATGCGTATTTTGTTATTGCCATTGATCATAATATTGTTTTATAGCGATATTGAAAATGCTCGTCCTTTTAGCTGTCTATTGTTTGCTATAATATCAATAACAGATTGGTTGGATGGTTATCTTGCTCGTGCTTTAAATCAAGAATCAGAGTTAGGTGCATTTTTAGACCCTGTGGCGGACAAACTTCTCGTGATTGTTGTTTTGTTGTTATTATTAGAGGATAATCCACAGTTTTGGCTGACTCTACCGATAATGGTAATAATTTGTCGTGAGGTTATAATTTCTGCCTTGCGTGAATGGATGGCAAAATTAGGAGAAACCAGAAGCACAGCGGTAAATTTTATCGGTAAGATAAAAACAACCTCTCAAATGTTAGCCTTGGGTTTTATGCTCTATCAACAGCCATTGTTATCAATGCCAAACTATGAAATCGGAATTATTTTACTATATGCATCCGCCATTCTTACCATTTATTCGATGTTTTTTTATATTTATAAAAGTCTGCATATTATCAAAAAAACTTCCAATTAAAATTTATATCTTATTGTGAGACCTTTGCATAACTCAACCACAATTTATAACAACAATAAAATACACCTATTTTATCAAAAAATTCGTCCAATAGATTGCAAGCTTCCTCATTTTTTAATAAAATATGCACTATTTTCTTATTATCCTAAATCGCACTTGAGTTATGCAAAGGTCTCATTGTAATTAAAGCAAAAGGTCTCAATTTATCAATAAAAATATAAAAACATTAACAATAGTGCTTTTTACCAAGTAAAATAGTATGATTTATAATATCGTAAGTCTTTGTATTTTAAAGAAACACATTGTTTTTTTAACTTCTTAATATCTAAAAAAATCAATAACTGACATATTATATTGATTTAGTTTATTATATGATGGGTGTTTTTTATTTTTAGGAGTTTTATATGGAAGCTGTAGCAGAACAAAAATATAACTTTGATGTTGTGCGTTGGTTTACTGTAATGGCTGTTGTTTATGTTGTTGTGGGAACCTTGGTAGGTGTTTATATCGCCTCAGAATTAGCTTGGCCTGTGCTTAATTTGGACAGCCCTTATTTATCATTTGGTCGCTTGCGTCCTCTGCATACTAATGCAGTAATTTTTGCTTTTGGTGGCTGTGTTTTGATGGCAACGGCATTTTATTCAGTGCAACGAACCTGCGGAGTTAAATTATGGAGCAGTAAAATGGCATGGTTTACCTTTATAGGTTGGAATGTTGTAATAGTTGCCGCTGTTATAACTCTACCATTAGGAATCAACCAATCAAAAGAATATGCCGAATTAGAATGGCCGATTGATATTGCTATTGCTGTGGTTTGGTTATCATATTTATTTAACTTTGTGATGACTATAATTCATCGTAAAACTTCTCATATCTATGTATCAAACTGGTTTTTCTTAGGAATGATGGTAATGATTACCTATTTGCATGTCGTAAATTCCTTGGCAATTCCAGTAGGCTTATTTAAATCATATTCAATTTTTTCAGGTGTCCATGATGCTATGATTCAATGGTGGTGGGGACATAATGCCGTGGGCTTTTATCTTACTGCGGGCTTTTTAGGCATAATGTATTATTTTGTGCCAAAACAGGTTAATCGACCAGTGTTTTCCTATCGTTTATCCGTCATTCATTTTTGGGCTTTGATGTTTGGTTATGTTTGGTTAGGCGCTCATCACTTGCAATACACCGCTTTGCCAGATTGGACGGGATCCTTGGGAGCTGCGGTATCCATCGCCATGATTATTCCATCTTGGGGCGGAGCGGTTAACGGCTTGATGACATTATCGGGTGCTTGGGATAGGTTGCGTACTGATTATGTTTTAAGATTTTTTGTTATATCACTGGCTTTTTATGCCATGTCTACTTTTGAGGGACCTATAATGTCAATCAAAACCGTTAATGCTTTATCTCATTATACAGACTGGACGATAGGACATGTCCACTCTGGTGCTTTGGGATGGGTGGCAATGGTTGGAATGGGTGCAATATATCATATGATGACAAGACTTTTTCATGTTAAAATGTATTCAGAAAAGCTTATCAATATTCATTTTTGGATGGCAACTATTGGCACAGTTATTTATGTTGTAGCTATGTGGGTGTCAGGGCTTATGCAAGGTTTGATGTGGCGAACCTATGATGAATATGGAGCTCTTGCTTATACCTTTGCAGAAAGTGTCGAAGCCATGCATCCTTATTATGCGATGCGAGCTGTAGGAGGTTTGTTGTTCTTCCTCGGTGCTGTTATAATGTTATATAATGTTATTCTTACAGTATTAATGGCAAAAAAGGCAGGCTCAATCCAGTTGGCTAAAACTGTTGATGTAAAATTATAAAAATTAGGAGAATATATACTATGAGAATACAAGAGAGAATGGAGAAAAATATATTTGGTTTTTTGATAATTCTAGCAATTGCTTTGTCCGTTGGTGGTATCGTTGAAATTGTGCCATTGTTTTATTTAGAAAAAACTATGGAACATAATACCTATCCAGGGGTTAAGTGGGATCGCAAAGAAAACCAAACCTTAGATTCTTGGCAAGCAGGAGATGGTGTTCGTCCTTATAAACCATTGGAGTTGGCAGGTCGTGATGTGTATCAAAAAGAGGGCTGTTATCTATGCCACTCACAAATGGTACGACCGTTTCGGGATGAAAAAGAGCGTTACGGACATTATTCTTTGGCATCAGAATCAATGTATGATCATCCATTTCAATGGGGCTCAAAAAGAACAGGTCCCGATCTTGCCAGACTTGGTGGAAAGTATTCTAATCAATGGCATATCGACCATTTAAAAGCACCTCGCTCAGTTGTGCCAGAATCGGTGATGCCGAACTACCCTTGGTTTGCTGAAAATAAATTAGACGTAGAGCAGATAAAAAATCATATGAGGGGGCTTAGAATAGTAGGTGTTCCCTATACAGATGCGGACATAAAGAGTGCCGAAAAAATTAAAGGCAAGAGTGAAATGGATGCTATGGTGGCATACTTACAAGTATTGGGAACCATGGTCAAATTTGAACCAGGTGTTGATTACCGAAAATAGAGAAATAAAATGAGTAATTATTTTTATACAGATTACAGTGCAATGACAACTAACGATTGGATAGGTTTATCCGTCACGGTAATAATTTTTATACTGATGGCTATTGCATATTTCAAAGTGTTCCGTCCAAAAAATCGTGATAAGTTAGAGAAGCATAAATTTATTATAATGGACGATTAAATTTTAGGAGAAAAATTATGACAGATAAAAAAAACCCATTCCCAGGTGAAGATAATACTGGACACATTTGGGATGATAACCTAAGAGAGTTAAACAACCCACCACCGAGATGGTGGATGATTTCTTTATGGGCGAGTATCGCATTCTTTTTTGCATATGGCTTTATTTACCCTATGTATCCACTAATAACTGATGCCACCGCAGGCTTGACAGGCTGGACATCAATTGGCGAGTATAAAGAAGGCTTAGCAGAATTAGACAAAATCAGAAAACCTTTTGAGGATAAAATCAAAAAGAAAACATCTAAAGAAATATTGACAGATAAAGATTTGTCAAAATATGTTGAGGCATCTGGCAAAGTCCTGTTTGGCGATAACTGTGCAGCTTGCCACGGCACAGGTGGAGCAGGTGGTCCTGATTATCCTATCTTAGCCGATGATGACTGGCTGTATGGCGGCAATATAGAAACCATCGAGCAGACTATAACCAACGGTCGCAAAGGTATAATGACAGCCCATGGCAAAATGTTAAAAGAAGATGAGATTATGACCTTATCATCCTATGTTGTTGGTTTATCAAACAGTAAAAAAAACGAAGCAGGCGCTAAGTTATTTCAAGAAAAAGCCTGTTTTGCCTGCCATGGTGCCGATGCCAAGGGTATGACAGTTTTGGGTTCGGCAAATCTTACCGATGGAATTTGGCGTTTTGGTAATGGAACCATAGACGATGTCAAACAAACTATATCTCACGGAGTAAATGATGTCTCTGATAAAAAAACTCGTATGGCTGAAATGCCACGATTTAAAGATCGGCTATCAAAAGATGACATTAAAAAACTAGCAGTTTATGTGCATATGTTTGGCGGAGGTAAGTAATTATGATAGATTATGTAATGATAGGCTCTATTGCCGCTGTTATTTTTTGTATTGTTATAATCGTATTTTTGAGTTTTAAGATTAAAATACTAATAAATAAAGATAGCAAAAAAAATAGAAATTAAACGCACAAAATAGAATAAAGAGGTGGGGGTAGAGATTAAAGTTTGATAATCTCCACCCCCTTTTTTTTATCAAGCCTATACAAGGAACAAAAATGACAAAAATTACTGATAACAATAAAACGATTGAAGAGATATATGCCGATGTCCATGAGGTGCATATCAATACGGGTGAGCAAAAAATATTCACCAAAAGAATTGCTGGGAAGTTTCGTAAATTAAAATGGCTCGCCTCGTCCATTTGGCTATTATTTTTCTTTGGATCATATCTGCGCTGGGGAGATCGTCAAGCAGTTCTTTTTGATATTCCTAATCGTCAATTTCATATTTTTGAACTAACTATCCTGCCCCAAGATTTTTGGATACTAGCATTGTTATTGTTATTTTTTGCGATATTGCTGGCAGTAGTGACAGCCTTAGCAGGGCGGGTTTATTGTGGTTTTTTTTGTTTTCAGACTATATGGACAGATATATTTACTCTGATTGAGACTAAAATTGAAGGCAACCCATCGCAACAAAAAAAACTTGCCAATGCCTCATTTAGTTTTAAAAAATTTTACAAACTATCCTTAAAGTATTTTTTATGGCTGATTATATCAATATTCACTGGCATAAGTTTTGTAGCATGGTTTTATGATGTTTATATTCTATGGAGTGATGTTTTTTTATTGAATCTCGGCACAGCATCATTTACAACAATAGCCTTGTTTACTGTTGGCACTTTTATTTTAGCAGGATTTATGAGAGAGCAAACTTGTTTTTGGTTGTGTCCCTATGCTCGTATTCAAGCGGTAATGGTGGATAAAAATTCAATTGTGCCATCATATGATGTTTTAAGAGGTGAACCACGAGGCAGGCTTAAAAAAGGAGATTTGGTGGAGGGTAATGGGCATTGCATAGAATGCAAGCAATGTATAGCTGTATGTCCGACAGGAGTTGATATAAGAGCAGGCCAACAAGAAGGTTGCATAATGTGCGCTTTGTGCATTGATGCCTGTGATGAGATTATGCAAAAAATTGGCAAACCCACAGGTCTTATAAAATATGATTCATGGGAGGGTATTATGGGTCATGATGAGGTGCCAATTTTAAAACGAGCAAGATTCTGGGTTTATAACTTAGTTCTTTTGTTGTCTATTTTTGGAATTATTTATGGTTTAAGTTCACAAGATGCTTTGGAGTTAAAAGTTTTGCATGCCAGACAACCTTTATATGTTTTACAAAGCGACGGCTCAATTCAAAACAGATATACTTTAAAGATTCTTAACAAAAAAACCAAAGATATTTATGTTGATGTTAGGGTGGATAGCGATATCTTAAAAGATTTAAAAATCAAAGGTGAAATAAAAAATATAAAAGCCGAAGCAGGAAGAGTTACCTCCACAACAGTATTTGTCAGCACGGATAAAAAAAATCTTACCCAAAAATCTACTGATATAAAGTTTAGTATTATTGAAGTAAATACAAAAAAGACTGCAACAGAAATGATGAAAAGTTTTCGCAAAAGCATCTTTTTAGGAAAGGTTAATTAAGTCAAATTTATCCTATTTTTAGAACTCTCCTATGATAAGTGATTCAATCTTAATGTCGGTATTTATAATGGGGTTACTCGGTAGCGGTCATTGCATCGGAATGTGTGGTCCTATTGTTATGGCACTCAGTGTCACAACTGCAAAAAATAAATCAAACAAAATTATTATCTCTTATTTATTGGCATACAACCTTGGTAGAATCACAAGTTATGTTATAACAGGTAGCATAGTATCTTTATTTGGAATATTTTTATCTTCCATAATTGGCATAGATTCTCGCAAAATATTTATCATATTTAGCAGTATGATTATGATCTTATTAGGGCTGTATCTGGCAAATTGGTGGGTTTATGCCATAGTAAGAATAGAAAAATTAGGAGCATTTGTGTGGCACCTGATTCAACCTATGGCTACAAAATTTATCCCCATTAAAAATATACCAACTGCTTTTATAGCAGGAATTTTATGGGGTATGTTACCTTGTGGCCTGCTTTATACCGCACTTATTTGGGCTATGTCTGCTACGAGTGTTTTTGATGCCACTATCATAATGATAAGTTTTGGGCTGGGAACCTTGCCTGCTATGATGGGGGTAGGAATTTTTTCTAATTCTTTTAAGAAGTATATTCAAAATAAATATATTCGCTCTGTGGCAGGACTGATTATAATTTCTTTTGCTATCTACCAACTTCTTTTTTTTGTTGACTGATTCTATGGTTTATGAGATAGGCTAATAATATTTATCGTCCCTGATATTTTATCCATCAAGGCTATCAATTGTTTTTGATGCAAAGCGGTAACTTCAATTTTAATAATCATTTTTAGATTATTACCATTATCATTTTGCTTGTTATTTTTTTTTGTAGACGAATTTATGTTGTTTATATGGAGTTTTGAGTTGTTACAAATAGTTGTAATATCGGATAATAAATTTTGTCTTTTATAAGCTAAGATTGTAATTGTTGAATTGATTGATTTTTTTTCAGCAAAACTCCAACTTACAGGAATCAATCGCAGTCGTCTTGCTGTATCTAATTTTAAAATATTTTTGCAATTCGCTTTATGGATACTAACCCCTTTGCTAAGAGTTATATAACCCACTATATCATCATCCACAGTAGCCTTGCAACATTTTGGATAGGAGTGTAATAAATTATCAATCCCTAAGACACTAATCTTGGTTTTTGATAATGACGGCAAAGGTTTTTTATCAATGATAATTTTTTCTTTTTCAGTTATAGGATTTACAGTGCGAGAGATTGCTTCTGTTAATTGGTTTTCGTTTATAGTTCCTTTGCCCAGATTCTGGTGTAATTTTTCAATGCTTTCAATTTTTAAAGCTTGAATTATATCTGGGATTTTAATTTTTTCTTTGTGTTTTGATATTTCTTTTTCAAAAATTGATTTCCCAGTTTCGATATGCAAATCATTGTCGATGTTGTTAAACCAATTTCTAACCTTAGAGCGTGATCTGGCACCAAACAGATAACCTGTATTTGCATTCATCCAGTTACGATTAGGGTCAGGATTTTTAGAGACCAGAATCTTTATAGTGTCACCGCTGGTAAGTTGTTTGTTAAGAGAGGTGATGTTGCCATTTACCAAAGCTCCTTTGCACCTGTGTCCTACATTAGTATGAATATTGTAAGCAAAATCAAGAGCGGTTGATCCCTGTGGTAAATCATACACCTCTCCTGTGGGAGAAAAAACAAAAATTCTATCAGAAAAAAGATTGATTTTAAGTTCGGATAACAAGTTTTCATCATCAATTTTATCATCTAAGATATTACGCACAGAGTTAATGGTCTTTTGCATTGACTTGTTTTCACTACTATTTTCTTTATACGCCCAGTGGGCAGCAACCCCATATTCTGCATCATCGTGCATCTGATAGGTGCGAATTTGCACCTCCACTGTTTTTTCTTTGGCGATTAAAACTGTGTGTAATGAGGCATAACCATTTTCTTTTGAGCGGGCAATATAATCATCAAATTCTTCTGGAATCGGCTTGAAGTTATGGTGTAAAATTCCTAAAACTTGATAACAATCTGCAATAGATGGGACTAAAACTCGCACAGCTCTGGTATCAAACAAATTATTGATGTTGATATTTTTTTTACATATTTTACGCCAAATGCTATAAATATGTTTAGCACGACCATTTATTTGAAAATTACTAATATTTCCATTGTTTAAAATGCTCGTTATGTGTTGAATAACATCCTGTATATACTTATCTCTTTGGGTTCTTTTTTCATTCAAGAGGTAAGCAATTTTTTTATATGTTGGTGGTTCTAAAAATGAAAATGCTAAGTCCTCTAATTGCCATTTTATAACACCTAAACCCAAACGATTAGCAAGAGGGCTATGGATATTTAATGTATCCTGTGCAACCCTAAGACGAGTTTGATAATCTTCTTTTTTAAGATTTTTTAATCTATTTAATCTGTCCGTCAATACGATTAAAATAACACGAACATCATGGCTTATTGACAGAATCATTTTACGGATTGTCTCTGCTTGTTGTGGTTTAATAGAGCCGGATAATTGCGCAGGTGATGTAATTTGGTGTTCGTTATATGATTTTAATTGGCGGACACTCGTTACTAATTTGCTTATTTGTGAACCATAAGATTCTTTGATTTCATCAATGCTTAGTGATTTTAAATTGTCGCTTGATAAAATAGCCACAATAATAGCAATTTTATCGGCTTTAATGTTTTTTAAGATTTGGGCTACATCCAAAGCAGATGTCGGGTTAGATTCGTCTGTTTGTTTATCAAGCTGTATCCTAGCTTTTTGTAACAATTTATCGATTGTGGATGCTTTCTCTTTATCTTTATCTGATAGCATTTTTTATGTTCCTGCAATCATCATCTCTTTGATAAAAATTGATCCTGTCAAAATGTTACCTCTGTAATCAATATCGTTACCGACAGCAATAATATTGTTATAAATATTATTCAAATTATCAGCAATAGTAAACTCCGATATAGGGTAACAAATTTTACCATTTTCTACCCAAAATCCAGTGGCACCTTTGGAGTAATCACCGGTTAATAAATTGACTCCCATTCCAATTGTTTCGGTAATAAATAATCCCTTATCCATATTTTTTAAGAGCTGTTTTTGGGGTAGTTTGTTATTATGTTCTATAAATAAATTATGCACTCCTCCTGCATTACCAGTGGTTTTTAATCCAAGTCTGCGGGCAGAATATGATGACAAGAGATACGATTGCAAGACACCATTTTTAATAATTTGAGTATTTTGGGGGGCGACTCCTTCATTGTCAAAATTAACAGACCCCCATAAGCCACGAACAAAGGGTTTTTGTTGGATGTTTATTTGCTTGGAAAATATTTTTTTATCCAAACTATCAAGTAAAAAACTATTTTTATTATAAAGATTAGAGCCTGAAATAGCAGATATAAAAGTCCCGAATAATCCTTTTGCTACCTGGGCATCCAAGACTATAGGATATTTTCCAGTTTTAATTTTTACCGGATTAAGCCTTGATAGAGTTTTTTTGCTCGCTTTGATACCGATTGTTTTTGCATCATCAAGGCTTTTAAATTTTCTGTGGATGGAGTATTCCCCATCTCTTTGTTTGTCGCCATTTTTCGCAGCTATCATTGTGGCGGATAATCCATAATGAGAGCTACGAGCATAACCTGTAAACCCCAAACTATTGGATAACATAGTAGTGGAAAATGAGCTGTCAATATCAACAGATTCAGCACAAGATATACCAGCCACATCTAACCCTGCTTTTTCGGTTATACAAGCGGCATTTATCATTTTATCAACATTAATTTTATCATCATAATAGGTATCTAAATCAATAAATTTAGTTGCGAAATCTTCGGAGTCTGGCAAGCCTGCGTATTTGTCATCTTGTGTCCATTTAGCAATATAACGAGCTTTTTCAATGGCAAGTTCAATACTAGATTGTGATAAGTTAGTAGTAGTAGCAATGCCCTTTTTTTGCCCACGATAGATACAAATAATCAAAGCATTATCATTATTATGCTCTATAACATCAGCCTCTTGCTCTCTTATAGAGACAGATAAACCATCGCTTTGGCTTATAGTGACACTATAATTTTCAATATTTTTCCCTCGGCAAAAAGTTTTAATTTTGTCGTTTATTAAATGCAGATAATCCAAAGACATAATTTATAAAATCCAAAAAATTAAAAATAGAGATTATTATACAAAATATCAAATTTTAAAATATTATTATTTTACTCAGTGACAAACTTATACTGAGACCTTTGCATAATTCAAGTGCTGTTTAGAGAATGCAGAAAATAGTGCATTTTTATAGCAAAAATGAAGAAAATGGCAAGTCCTTTGACAAATTTTTGCTGTAAAAAGGTGCATTTTATGTATTTTATAAATTGTGCTTGAATTATGCAAAGGTCTCATACTATTAACTTAGCAGTTAAATACATGCATTCAGCCTTATGCGAGAACCAACAAGGAGGCATGCTCCCTTGTCAAAAAAGAGATGTTTATTGTTGCCAGTTTAATCATAATAAAGGATGAGATAGAGACCTCACCCTTTGTGGGGGGGGGGGGTAGCAATATTTTATATGTTTCTATGGTAGATTGCAACTAATTATGAAATGATTTAAAAAAAATTAAAAAAATACTTGACTTTTAACACAGTATTTCTCAGAGGGATGCACGATCACTTTTAAGAGACTGCCACAGCACTTCGTGCTTCGCAGTGACGAAAAAACCAGTCATTGCGAACGCAGTGAGGAACTCTAATCCATTCAACCACATGGACGGTCTTGTTACATAAATGGATACTGAATCAAGTTCAGTATGACGACTCGAGGGGAATGGATACTGAATCAAGTTCAGTATGACGACACTTCTGTCATTCCGT
>Ga0164315_10000409_pt1 | contig 29729 bp, 26 predicted proteins | sample GuaBasSedimGuay6_FD_113737 | JGI IMG/M metagenome (GOLD analysis project Ga0164315, IMG submission 113737) | Subseafloor sediment microbial communities from Guaymas Basin, Gulf of California, Mexico - Guay6, Core 4569-2, 0-3 cm | ecosystem: Environmental > Aquatic > Marine > Hydrothermal vents... | reverse complement strand
CTTCATGGGTTCAGCAACAAGGAAAAGTGCTACAACCCAACCAGCAAGGTAACCTATTGAATACAGGAAGCCATCATAGCCTACAAAAGCAATCATCCCGCAAATACCCAGAAAAGAAGCTGCGGATAGATAATCACCAGCAAAGGCTATTCCATTTACAGCCCAGTGAATTGTACCTCCAGCAGCAAAATAACTGTTGGCAGATTTAGTTTTTCTAGCAAAGTAAAATGACAAACCCAGTACAATCAATACAAAAAAGACGAACAATGCAATTGCTAAATATGATACTCCGTAAATCATGATTCATCCTCCTTATTCATTTCGTTTTCAATCTTTGTACATCTCCAATTGTAAATCAGCCCCATAATTATGGCGAGAACAATTAATCCGAAGCCGTATGTTACAGCAAGGTTGAGATCTCCAATAACTAGAATACTCATTGCTTCATAATTAGTTACACCAATGGCTACAAATGCTCCATATACAAGCGTATAAGAAACGAACATCCATATGCCAAGCCTTGTTTTTCTTTTCGCTGCATGATCTACACCGAGTTCTACTGCTGGTCCGTGATCCATAGGTTTTAAATTTTCAGGGATTGATAATCGTGAATATTTTTATTACTTCATTTTTATGACGAAGAAAGCACTATCAAACATTGACAATGACTGACTAGAAAGATGTTTGTATTTGGGTTTTGATATCCTCGGGTGGGGTATATACTATCATAAGTATACACCTGGAAAGGCTGACGTGGTAGAGGTTCTGTTTGGGGTTCATTAGTTGGGGATGGGTTTCTTGTGATCAGTGATCAAAGGTTAGTATAATATCATAGTGTTAATGGATTAACAATTGGTAAATATAAAAAAAAGGTTGACCGCAGAAACGGTCAACCCCTTATTCATATAAAATATGTTTTAAAGATGTTATCTCGCAATTTTAATCATCCCTGGATCCGAACATAATGGCAACGCAGCCCTCTTGAGGTTCATCTACATTTGTTTCGGGTACAGGCACCTTGACCATGATTTTTAGTTGCTGACTCGATTCCAGGTTAAAATCCCATTTCCAGTCATAATCATTCAGGCTGTTGTCATATAACACCTTGCCATTGCGGGTGTCTACAATTTTAAACTCCACAGCTTCCAGATTGTTAGCACCGCATACACCGATCCTGTATTCTCTGTCAGAATAGAAGGTCTTATAGAGTTCAGCTTCTTCACCCTCGATCAGCAGGGCAGCATGGTAATTTCCGTCATGCTGATAAGGATCCAGGCTTGCTTTACAGGTATTTTTGGCGAACTGCTTGCATTGAGCATTCATTGCCATTGGCAAAGCAATCATGCAAGTAAGCAGGGATATAAAGAGTATGCCTTTCTTAGTCATGGTATATTGTATTAAGATATATAGCTATTTCTTATTTCAATAACTTTGGTTTTCAGCTCTGTGAAAACCCGGTTTGTAATCTTTATGGAAGATTCTGATTTGAGTGTTGTCACATTGGTTTCAGGATCTTCAACGGCAGTGACTTCACCCTGATCAATAGTGATTTTATCAAAGATGGTTTTAAGTGCTTTCACATCTTCTAAAACCGCCTGTGCATCGGCATCTTCGGGTGAAGATTCAAGAAGATTAATCATGATGTCAAGTGAAAGTTTTTGATCCACAATCCGTTCCACCAGCTTATTGTCTTCCAGATCATGTTCATTCACCAGGTTTGTGGCAATATACAAACCCTCAATCCAACCTCCCACAAGAACCACAGATGCGGTTCCCTCCAGGTCATTCTCCTTCAGAAAAGAGCTTGAATTCATCAGGGTCTCAGAGATAATGTCGATGATGGCATCCCGGTTGTTGATCTGCTCTTCCAGTTGTGTTACAGTTTCTTCGTTAATGGCATCCAGAATATTGAGCCCATCTGCCATCTCTTTAGCCGCTCCGACATAATCCAATGTGGCCTGGCTTTGGTCGAACAGACTGGCGTAGCTCAAATCGGTAGAATAAATTCCCAGATTCAGAGCCTTGCTTTTTGAGGTGATGTACTTGGAGCTGTTGGAAACTGGATTCATCAATTCCTCATTATATGCTGCCCCGGCATTTTTTATAAGCATGGCAGTCTCCAGAGGGGAGGGGAGCGCGTAGAAAATCCTCTTAGCCGTATTCAACTGTTCCTGAGTTTCTGTGTCAAGAGTGCCAGAGGCTTCAAAATCCCAGGAGCCTTCACCTTCACTCTTCTTACCCAGGTTACATCCTGTTAGGATCATACCTAGCATAAGGAAGAGAAGAAGGAAAATTCTACCAAATAATAATGGCTTACGGTTCATAATTCAGTGATTTTATTTGCAGGCTTGGTTTCCTTGTTAGAATCTTTCTTATAAAGTAAAAATAATATTTTTTTTGTTAAAGTTTTGTCAGTGTTCTTACACTGTCTAAATGTACGTAAAATATGGGGTTAGGGTTTCTACTTCTTATTAACATATCGACAAAAGTCGCGAATCCCACACTGTTCACAGGCCGGCTTGCGGGCTGTACATATATAACGGCCATGAAGAATCAGCCAGTGATGGGCCAGAGGTATCTTCTCTTCGGGAATATGTTTGATCAACTGCATCTCAGTCTCATAAGGGTTCCTGGCCCCGGTGCTTAATCCGATACGTGCTGCTACTCTGAAGACATGTGTATCTACTGCCATGGCTGGTTTTTGGAAAACTACAGAAAGGATCACATTGGCCGTTTTACGACCCACTCCCGGCAACTTCTGTAGCTCTTCCAGGGTGTCGGGAACTACACCCTGGAACTTCTGATCCAGCATGCTGGCCATTCCCCTTAGGTGCTTGGCCTTATTGTTTGGGTAGGAGCAGCTTTTAATCAGTTCAAATACCTCTTCCTGCATTGCCGAGGCCAATGTTGCGGCATCCGGGAATTGTTGAAAAAAGGGGGGCGTGATAAGGTTGACCCGTTTGTCGGTACATTGTGCAGAGAGAATAACCGCCACAATGAGTTCGTAGGGGTCCGTATATTCCAGTTCGGTTTCAGCCACGGGCATCGCCTCAGAAAAATAGTTGATTACCTTTTCAAAACGTTCTTCGGTTTTCATGAGAGCAATATTAGTAAAAGAATGTTATTGCTCCATACTACTTTCAATTTGTTAGGTAGTTTGTGATTATGCTAATAATTGATTAGGTTTACATCCGATTGTAACACAGATGGTATTTAGAAGCTCCGCATATTTCTTTTATTTTTTCACCTGCAGATAGCTGGTCGGGCTTCTTTTATGCATGCGATACCCGGCTTAAAGTCGGGTTTTTTGTTTTAGACCTATGACAAAGAAGATAGCGATACAGGGAGGATATGGTGCATTCCATGAAATTGCAGCACATCATTTCTTTGAGAATGAGGAGATTGAAATTCTTCCCAGGAATACTTTCAGAGATATGGTGACCACTTTGAAGGACAGGCAGTGCGATTTTGGGATTATGGCCATTGAAAATTCACTGGCAGGTAGTATTATACCCAACTACAACCTGATAATCAATAGTAGCATGCATATTACCGGGGAGATTTACCTGAGAATCAAACAGAACCTTGTGGCCATGCCAGGGGTGCAGATAAATGAACTTAAGGAAGTGTATTCTCATCCCATGGCTATTTTGCAGTGCCAGGTTTTCTTTGATAAGCATCCCCATATTCGTTTGATAGAGAGCATGGATACAGCCATGAGCGCGCAGGAAGTTGCAGAAAAGAAAGATGGGCAGCTTGGGGCCATATCAAGCAGGTTGGCTGCCGAAAAATATGGATTGGAGGTTGTAGCCAGGAGCATTGAAACCAATAAGAAGAATTACACCCGCTTCCTGATCCTTGCAGAAAATGGAATTGTGATTCCTCATGAAGAGGTTAACAAAGCATCTATCTACTTTACAGTTGCACATAAGTTTGGATCACTTTCAAAGATCCTCTCCATCCTCTCTTACTACGAGATCAACCTGGCTAAAATACAATCCATGCCAATCGTTGGCAAGGATTGGGAGTATATGTTCTTCGTGGATGTGGAGATCAATGATTATGATATGTATAAAAAATCACTGGAGGCCATCGGACCCTTTACTCCGTCCATTGGCATCCTGGGCGAGTATAGAAAAGGAGATTCCGTAATTGAATAAACAAATATTATGGTAGTTGATGTAGCGTTGGAACCCATATCCTTGGATGGAGCACTGTTTACAAAGCCTGTGATTATTGCAGGACCCTGTAGTGCAGAGACCGAGGAGCAGTTGTTGAATACAGCCATTCCACTGGCAAAAATGGGAATTAAAATATTCAGGGCGGGAATATGGAAACCCCGGACCAGACCCAATGCCTTTGAAGGCGTTGGTGCCGTGGGACTCAAATGGATGCAGACCGTCAAGAAGGAAACCGGTATGATGGTTGCCACAGAGGTGGCCAATGTGAAGCACGTTTACGAAGCACTTAAATCCGGAGTGGATATTATCTGGATAGGAGCCCGGACCTCGGCCAATCCCTTTGCAGTACAGGATATTGCTGATAGTCTTCAGGGAGTGAATATCCCGGTCATGATTAAAAATCCGGTGAATCCTGATGTGGACCTCTGGATCGGGGCCATTGAACGGATCAACAATGCAGGCATCAAACAACTGGCTGCCATACACCGGGGATTCTCCAGCTATGACAAGACTCTTTATCGGAATGTCCCGCAGTGGCAGGTTCCCATTGAGTTGCGCCGAAGAATTCCGGACATGCCCATTATAACCGACCCCAGTCATATTTGCGGCAACAGGGAATTTCTTTTTGATATCTCTCAAAAAGCAATGGACCTGAACTTCGATGGCTTGATTATCGAGACCCACTGCAATCCGGACAAGGCTTTGAGCGATGCGAATCAGCAGGTGACTCCCGACGGATTCAAGAAGATCATCGATCGCCTGGTGTATCGCGACCCGGATGTCAACGAGGAGTTGATGCTCACCCTGGCCGAATTACGTGATCAGATCGATAAACTGGATGACCGGATTATCAATCTTCTGGAGGATCGGATGGGAGTATCGGAAAAGATCGGTTCATATAAAAAGGACAATAACATTACTATTTTGCAGACCAAACGCTGGGATGATATGTTGAAAACCAGGTTAAATCTTGGTAACAGAAAGGGACTTAGTGAAGAGTTTATTATTAAATTGTTCCGTTCCATTCACCAGGAGTCGATCAATCATCAGACCAGTGTGATGAACGAAGAGTAACAGAGATGCACCAGGTACAGTTGACCACACCCGCGGGAGCGTGCGAAATTCTTGTTGGAGAGCTCCTATCTTCACGTCTACAGATGCTGGAGCAAGAGCCTGTATTAATGATAGATGAGAATGTACTTGTTCAGCACCACGATCTGTTTGAACCCTTCAGATCTGTCATCATACCTTCGGGAGAGTCCTATAAAACCCTCCAAACAGTGGAAGCCTTATACAGGGAGCTCGTGACTCTTGAGACCGACCGATCAACCCTGATGGTAGGCGTTGGTGGCGGACTTGCCACAGATGTTGCTGGTTTCGTGGCCTCAACCTTCCTGAGGGGAACACCCTTTGGGTTTATCAGCACTACATTGCTTGGCCAGGTGGATGCCAGCATCGGGGGAAAGAATGGTGTGAATCTGGATGGCTATAAGAATATGGTTGGAAATATCAGGCAACCCTCTTTTGTCTGGTGCGATCTTTCGCTACTGGGAACCCTGGAAAACAGGGAGTATGTCTCCGGTATTGCCGAGGTAATAAAATATGGACTAATCTGGGATATCCCCTTCATGGATTTCCTGGAGGAATCTATGGAGGCCTTGCTGAAGCAAGAGCTCAGCGTTCTTGAGCATGTGGTGACCACTTCTGCAGCCATTAAGACCGATGTGGTTCAGAAGGATGAAAAAGAATCGGACCTTCGCAAGATCCTGAATTTCGGACATACAATCGGGCATGCCATTGAGCGTCATAAAGGCGTTCTGCATGGCGAGGCTGTGGCTGTGGGAATGGTGCTTGCGGCAAGGCTTTCACATCTGCAGGGTCTCCTCACTGCTTCGGAAGTGGATCGGGTGGAGCGGCTAGCCCTATCTGCAGGGCTACCAGTGCGAATGAAACTGGATCCTGAAGAGATCTATCAGAACATTCGAAAAGACAAGAAGAAGAGCGGTGAGGATGTTCACTTTGTGTTGTTGAAGGGATTGGGGAACACCATCATCAGGCCCATTCCACTGCCGGAACTAAAATCCATCGTCTATGATCTGTGTTAGTGTCGCACATATGTCGGGATTGAGTGAGGCCATCGATTCGGGAGCTGGAATGCTGGAATTGAGACTCGACCTTATCAAAGAGGCTCCTTCAAAGCTTTTTCCTTTAATCCCCAAAGCCATATCAAGCATTCTTACCTGTCGGCCCGGAGTCTTTAGCGATGCCAAACGTGTGGAACTGCTTCAAGCGGGGATGAAACAGGGAGCTGACTATGTAGATATTGAGATTGAGACCCCAGCCGGGGATATGGAACTGCTCATCGATGCCGCCAGACTTTCAGGATGCAAAGTCATCATCTCCTATCACAATTACCTGCGGACCGCCGACCGGGAGGACCTGGAATCGGTCATGCTTGCCTGCTACGAAAAGGGGGGGGAGATTGCGAAAATAGCCACTCTGGTAAATGCTCCCGAGGATATCCGAAACCTGCTGAGCCTTTATGATCTGCCGGGAAAGAAGGTGATTCTGGGCATGGGACTACAGGGTAGGATTACCCGGGTGATGGGGCCCTATTTAGGTGCAGAATTTACCTTTGCATCTACAGGAGAAGGCGGAGAAACTGCTCCCGGACAACTAAGTGTAAAACAGTTGAATGAAATTTATAAAGTGATTGGACAATCATGAACGCATTCGGTAAATTATTCAAAGTAAGTATCTTCGGCGAATCACACGGGACATCTGTTGGCATCGTGATCGATGGTTGTCCTGCAGGCCTGCCCTTGAAACAAGCGGATTTCGAAAACGATTTTTCCAGGAGGAAAAGTGGGGCCAAAGGGACCACTCCAAGACAGGAACCTGATACACCTCGTATCATGAGCGGTGTGTTTAATGACCGCTGCACCGGTGCTCCCCTGATGATTTTATTTGAGAATACCAATACGCGGTCGGGGGACTACAGTCAGTTGAAGGATACACCTCGTCCGGGGCATGCCGATTTTACAGCTCATTATAAATTTGGTGGAAACCAGGATTATCGTGGCGGTGGACATTTCTCGGGACGTTTAACACTGGGCCTGGTAGCTGCAGGCGTCGTGGCTAAAAAGATGATCGCTCCTACAAGTGTAACATCATCCATCCTGGAGGTGGGAGGCAGCAGCGATATTGAAGCGGCACTTGACCGGGCCATCGAAAATAAGGACTCCATCGGGGGAATCATCGAATGTTCCATTACATCGGTACCTGTGGGTCTTGGTGAACCTTTCTTTGATTCTGTTGAGGCGGTATTGAGTCATATGATCTTCTCCATACCCGCCATCAAAGGTATCGAGTTTGGTGCGGGATTTCGTGCTGCAAAGATGACCGGAAGTGAGCATAACGACAATATTGTTTCCACCCAAGGAAGCACCGAGACCAATCATGCAGGGGGAATCAACGGGGGAATCTCCAATGGGAACGAGATATGCTTCAGGGTAGCGGTAAAACCAACCTCCAGTACCCATCAGACCCAGCGTACCATCAATATGCTTTCTGGAGAGATGGAGGATCTCACTATCGAAGGTCGTCATGATACCTGCATTGCACTGCGGGTTCCGGTAGTGGTGGAGGCTGCTGCAGCCATTGTAATAGCCGATCTCCTGCTGCAGGCACAGGAGATGAAACGAATTTTTTAATTACAAATCTGAATAGAATAGAATGCGTATTGCAGTTATAGGAGCCGGAAACATGGGCTCATGGTTGGTGGAGTCGCTCTGCCTGGATTATGAAGTGGGCGTATTTGATGTGGATCGAAGTAAACTTAAGTACTTCTTTAACTCGAGGAAGTTCCTCTATTATGAGGAGATCATGGATTTTTCACCTGACCTGCTGATTAATGCGGTGAGCCTTGACAAGACCCAGGTTTTGTTTGATGAGATCATCTCTTACCTGCCCAAGGAGTGTATCATTGCCGATATCACATCGGTAAAAAGCGGATTGGCAGATTACTACCAGAAATTGGGCCGGCGCTTTGTATCCACCCACCCCATGTTTGGTCCAACCTTTGGAAATGTGAAGGATTTGAGCGACGAGAATGCCATTATCATCTCAGAATCGGATGAGGAGGGGAAAGCTTTTTTCAGGGATTTTTATGGCAGCCTGAAGATCAAGGTTCATGAATACTCCTTCCAGGAGCATGATAAGACCATTGCCTATTCACTTTCCATCCCATTCTCATCTACTTTGGTATTTGCCGCCTGTATGAAAGAGCAGGAGGCACCAGGGACGACCTTTAAAAAGCATTACAGTATTGCAAAAGGCCTGCTATCGGAAGATGATTTCTTGCTTTCCGAGATCCTGCTCAGTCCTTATAGTCTAAAGCAGGTGGAACGAATCAGTGAGCAGATGGATCGCATTAAAGTGATGATTAAAGCTCGTAATACAGAGGAGCTAAAAGCCTATTTCCAATGCTTAAGGAATAATCTTGGTCTGGAAACGAAGCCTTAGTACCCTGCTGGTGGCGGGGGTGATCCGGAATCGGTGATCGATCCGGTAGCCCATGATCCAGACTATTTTTTCCCCCGAGGCCATGATCCAGGTGCGTTCCTTCTCAGGTACCGGCACCTTTTCATCCACGAAAAAATCACTGAGTTTCTTCATCTGATTCATACCCAGCGGATAGAAGTAATCTCCGTGCATCCAGCGCCGGATGACTAAGGGAAACTGGACCTCATCCAGGTCGAGACAGGCCACATTGGGATCGCTGGGAATTGATTCGAGCTCAGCTCTCTCCAGGACCTCCATATCCATGGGAAAGGGCAGGGAGGAGTGTTTTTCCGGATCGTCCAGGTAATAACGTTCAATGGATGTACTGCCGGTAGGTATCAGGATCATCCGATCGCGATCCATAAAGAGCCGGTGGGTGGTGGAAATGGACTGACGACCGGATTCCGCATCCATTATCTTTTCGATCCCCTCACACTGCAAAGGGGTAAATCCATAGGGTGAAAAAAGCTCATAAAGCCATGTCCGTAAAGGACTAAGTGCCCTGAGTTCCTTTATAGCTATGGAGATCTTCCCTTGCTTCTCTATAAATAGTTCATTTCGGAGTTGTTGAATACATTGATCATATATTTCAAACACCTCCCCAAGACGCTCCATATTCCCGTGCATAAGCTCCATAAACCCCGGGTTGATCTGTTCCATTACGGGCAACACATCGTGTCTAATCTTGTTTCTCTGGTATTTAGTCTCCAGGTTAGTGGCATCCTCCCTGAACTCAATCTTATGGCTCTTTTGATAAGATTCTATCTGTAGCCTCGATGCAAAAAGAAGGGGCCTGATGATTCTTCCCCTGCTTGGGGAGATCCCTTTTAATCCCCTGATTCCGGAGCCGCGGGACAGGTTTAGAAAGAAGGTCTCGACGGTGTCATTTTTAGTATGAGCTGTGGCCACCCGGTCAAGAGAATGCTCAGCCAGAAGCTCCTCAAACCATGCATATCGTAAGTCCCTGGCGGCCATCTGAAGGGAAATGCCATGCTCCTTCATCTCAGCCTCCACATCGAAGCGCTTACACATTACGGAGATCTCCAGATAGCTTCCCAGCGAACGGACAAAGCCTTCGTCCAGCTCAGATTCTTCACCACGCAACTGGAAATTGCAATGGGCAATGGTGCAATCATATCCTGCCTCCTTAAAAAGGTGTGCCATTACCACCGAGTCGATCCCTCCGCTAACTGTCAGCAGAATCCGGTCGTCCGGTTTGCAAAGATTCAGTTTCCTGATAAAACTATTGAAGTCCTGGAGCATGATCCTAGCGTAGTCCAACCACCTCAGGTCCCTGTTTGAACACAATATCCACCGGTATATTCAGCACCTTGAGCCTCTCCAGATCGGATTGCAGCTCCTCCCTTATAAATCCCTTCTCCTCCACCAGCTTAAGAGCCAGCTCATAATCTCCATCACCCTGGGTGGTAAGAATCAGATTCGATAACTCATGCATGGCCCGCTGCATATTTTCAAAATTGATGCTGTAGCTTCCATTCAGATCCCGTGAAAAGGCTCCAAGTTCCTGGAAGTAGTAGAAACGGATCATATTGGCTTTGCCGTGGGAACTGGCCACTCCAAATCGAATGCTGCGGAAGATACTGGCCATAAAAGTCACATAGGTATCCATCAGGTCGCGTTCACCCAGCATTCCCTCTTCATACATTTTGGTAATCAGAAAGAGGGCGAGAATATCCGCTTTTCCCTCCTCAAGTGCACTGTACTGCTCCTTCAGGGCAGATCGCACTGTTCCTGAGCCATCGATGGTCCGGTTAAGCCCCAGTCCGTGTGCCACCTCATGATACATGACGTTTTCAAAAAATGCGTCAAATGTAACATGTTCACGTTGCTCCTCTGCAATGAGTACATTGCTGATGGGCAAGAGGATCTCTTCAAACTTGTAGCGAATGGCATTTTTCAGTTGTAGTTTTCTGGAACCCTTACTTCCCTGAACGCGCTCATCATTAGGCAGGTTGATGGCAATGGTCTTGCTGCCGGCATTACAGTCGCCTGCATAATAGATCACATCATAGGCTCCCAGATCGGAATTGCTTCCCGGGACCTCCTGCTTATATACATCGGGAACAGGAAGACCCTTTTGCATCTCAGGAAGAACAGAATTGATATAGGCCAGCTTCTCGCTCCAGCTTTTGTCCTTGATCAGGATGAAGGATTCGTGAGCTGCCTTGTAATTAAAGAGTGCATCCTCGTAGTTTTCAATGGGGCCCACCACGAAATCAATGTCATTGTCCTTCATATCCATCCAGGCCATATCGGAAGCGTAGTAGTCATCGTTTAGCAGCGCCCCGGCCCTTAGTTCCAGATATTTTTTAAAACCTTCATCATCGGCCAGTTCTGAAGCTTGTTTCAATAATTCAGCAGCCCTCTGCACCTGTTCGGCAAAAGCTTCATGGTAGGGGATCACCTTTAGGTCGCCATCCTGGTCCCTGGTGATCAGCGTATAAAGGCTGCTTTTTTCAGGATCAGCCAGGGCTTCAAACTCCTCTATGCTCATATCGGCAGGGTAGTACCCAGAACCCTTAGGTTTTGGTCCGTAGCCCGGGAGATAGGGGAGGTTTCCATTAAGACGCTCCCAGGGTCCATAGTTGATCTGGAAGAAGCGGGACACAGAAGCGTCCGTCAAGGAGGCCAGTGCAGCATCCCTGTCGGGGAATACCTGTGCCCAGTAGATATCTTCCATAATATCGGCCACCTGGAAGAGCAATCCGAGCAAAGCTTTCTGATTATCTGAGAGATGGGAGAGATCGGAACTTAACTCCACTTCTGCATACTCATTGGCTTTGCGCTCCATCAGGTCGGAAAATTTCTCCAGACTGAGTTCTTTTTCGATTCCGGAAAATTGTAGCTGCAGCTTGCCTTCAGTTTTCATGTAGGTGAGTCCACTCACCGTAAGGTCGCTATTGATGGGGATTGTAGCACTGTAGGTGATTCTTTCCTCATCGTCAGAGGTGATTTCAAGGGGATAGACCTCACCCTCCAGCTCGACGGCATTGCCCTTCATGGTGAAAAACAGAGATTCAGGAAAGGTGTACCTGCTTCCATCTCCATCGGGAAGTTCAAATCGTGGAAGAGTGCCTGAAAAAAGTTCATACAAACCTTTCTCATCATTGCAGCCCTGTAAGAGCAGGAGCTTACAGGCAAACAGGACAGGGACAAGAGCTCGTAGTTTCATAAGAACGGTTTTATAATTTTAGACTTTAGTAGGCTTTTGCAATTACAACGCGTTGTTTACTAGGCTTTCCACTTACCACACATTTCCCCTCTTCCGGTTCTGCATCCTTAATCAGGCAACGAATGGAGGCCTTGGTTTCCTTGATACGGTTTTCCGATTCCAGGGTGCCATCCCAATATGCAAGGGCAAAACCTCCTTTGTTTTCAAGTACATCAAGCAGTTCATCCCAGCTATTCACCTTGTGAGTATTCTTTTCCCTGAAGTCCAGGGCCTTCTGGTAGATGTTCTCCTGGATCTCTTCCAGCAGTGATTTGATATAGGCGCTAATACCCTCCTGTGGCATTACTTTTTTCTCCAGGGTATCTCTCCGGGCAAGCTCCACGGTTCCGTTTTGAATATCGCGAGGTCCAATGGCAATTCTTACCGGAACTCCTTTTAATTCATATTCAGCAAATTTCCAGCCCGGTTTTTGTGTATCCCTATCATCAAATTTTACTGAAATACCCATGGCACTAAGCTCGTCCTTCATTTTATTTGCAACTTCTGCAATGGGAGGAAGTTCATCATCTCCTCTGTAGATGGGTACAATTACCACCTGGATGGGTGCTACCCTGGGAGGAAGCACCAGTCCGTTGTTATCGGAGTGAGCCATGATCAGGGCACCAATCATTCGGGTGGTCATGCCCCATGAAGTGGCCCATACATGGTCCAGTTTCCCCTCCCGGTTGGTAAACTGCACATCAAATGCTTTGGCAAAGTTTTGTCCAAGGAAATGTGAGGTGCCTGCCTGAAGAGCTTTCCCATCCTGCATCAGTGCTTCTATGGTAAGGGTTTCCACAGCACCGGCAAATTTTTCCGACTCGGTCTTGCTACCAGTCAGAACAGGGATGCCCAGGAATTTTTCAGCGAATTCGGCATATATATTTACCATCTGCGTGGTCTCTTCTTCGGCTTCCTGCCGGGTGGCATGAGCTGTATGGCCCTCCTGCCACAAAAACTCTGTAGTACGCAGGAAGAGCCGGGTGCGCATCTCCCACCTTACCACATTGGCCCACTGATTGATCAGGATGGGCAGGTCGCGATAGGACTGAACCCAGTTCTTATAGGTGTTCCAGATAATGGTCTCGGAGGTGGGCCTGACAATCAGTTCCTCTTCCAGCTTTGCATCAGGATCCACGATGATTTCACCAGTCTCTTCATCGGTTTTTAAACGGTAGTGGGTCACCACCGCGCACTCTTTTGCAAAACCCTTCACGTGGTCGGCCTCCCTGCTGAAAAAAGATTTCGGAATAAAGAGAGGAAAATATGCATTCTCATGCCCGGTGGCTTTAAACTTCCGGTCAAGTTCTTCCTTCATTTTCTCCCAGATTGCATAACCGTATGGTTTGATCACCATACAGCCCCTCACCGCAGAGTTCTCGGCGAGCCCTGACTTTAATACCAGATCGTTATACCACTGTGCATAATTCTCTTCCTTGCTCGTTAATACTTTGGCCATTTATATTGTTATTTTTTGCGGTACAAAGAAAAGAAAAAAAGGTGAGGGTCTGAAGCCTTAGAGCCTTAAACCGATCACCAACACATCATCAATCTGGCTTAGCTCTCCTTTCCACTCCTCGAAGATCAGACTCAGGATCCGGTGCTGTTCATCCATGGGCCGTTCGTGGACCTCAAGCAAGAGGTCCTTGAAGGGCCTGTATTTGAATTTCTTTCCCTGGGGTCCGCCAAATTGATCCGGGAATCCGTCGGTAAACATATAAACCCGGTCGCCCTGTTTCATTTCGATGGTATAGCGGGTAAAGTCGGACATCTTCTCATAATAGGCAACCGGCATGTTATTACCCTTGTACTCAAGCATCTCACCGTTCCTTACTATATATATGGGATTGTTGGCACCTGAGAATTCCAGTATCCTGGTCTGGGTATCGTAAATAATCAGAGCCATGTCGATTCCATCCTTCTGCTCACCGATCCTTCCTTCCTGCTTCAGTGTACGTGCAATGCTGAGTCGTAGGTGGTTCAAAATCTCATCTGAGTTCATGACCCCTTTTTCATTTACTATTTCATGCAACATGGTAATACCCAGCATGCTCATTAAAGATCCGGGTACGCCGTGTCCCGTACAGTCAGCCGCCGTCAGTACAATTCTATTATCGCTCTGAGAGATCCAGTAAAAATCACCACTAACAATATCCCGGGGCTTGAAAAAGATGAAGTGTTCACCAAAAAGTGTTTCAAATACTTCGTCGCCGGGCAATACGGTGTTCTGAATCTTTTTGGCATAGTCGAAACTGTATTTGATCTCCTTATTCTGTTTTTCAATATGCTCCTTCTGTGCCTGGATCTCGAAGGTGCGCTCCTGGACCTTGTCTTCCAGTTCACGATTCACCTTGTCCTTCAGTGCTGCATTTTCTTTTAGTTGATCAATAATCCTTCGCTGTGCCACCTCCCGGCTTTTCTTCAAAAGGTTGATCCGTTCACTTAATCCAATGGAGAAGGTAAGTATCTGCAGGGTTACTCCAAATTCCAGGCTGTGTTTTCCAAGTGTATAATCTTTCAGTGCATAATTTGTGGCAATGCCCAGAATCAGGAAGAGGTTTGCAAAAAGAAAGTACCGGGCCGGTTGATAATTTTCCCGGGTCAGGATCATGGCAGGTACGACGGCCAGGAATAAACAGCCAATGGCCGAAGCATATATAATGGCAATACCTCCAAGCTCAATAAAAAATGGAACATTCACGCTCAATCCCTGAAGCAGGATAATGGTGAAATTCAGTATGAGTCCACCCACTGTGAACCAGACAGCAATAAGCAGGATGGTATCCCACGCTTGCAGGGTATTGCGGGTATCCAGATAAGAACGGCCAAAGAGGAGGTAGAAAAGAAGGAAAATTTCAAGCAGGAAAATATTTATGGGTGTAGTAATCAGCCTGGGTATCAGTTCGTAGATATATCCCTCCTTATTGATAAAGAAGAAGAGGAAGGCCAGTATGTAGAGGATGTAGTAGAGGTAAGAGTTTTCTCGTCCCCTGACAAAAAGCGGAATGTGGTACAGGATCATTATCATTAGAATCCCTGTAAATATGCCGAATACCAGCCGTTTGGTACGATCGTGGGCAAGTACACTTTGCTGGGTCGAAATAGTAAAGGTAAGGTCGGAGAGGACCGACTCGGGACCAAGGGTTACCCGCAGGAAAATCGTATCAGATTCACTGGGAGGCAAATATATTAGCAGGTCGTCTGATCCGCTGATATTTACATCTTTTTTCCTGGGATGAACCATGTTCCCTGATTTACCAATAGTGAACAAATCGCTATCTAACTTCTGATGCAACCTGTACTCATCGAATTCTGAGATATCGTTACGTTGAAGGTGGAAAGAAAACTGGTGTGTGGACCGGTTTACAAAATAGAAGCGAAACCAGAAACAACTCCCGCTTGTGTTTTGCTTTAATGCAGGATCAGGGTTGCTAAAATCAACTGACTTGAACTGATGGTCCATCATCCCTGCAAACAGCTCCTGGGGGGTTGTTGTGCAATTGGGATCCTCCAGATATTGCAACTGAAGGTCAGAAATGGCAACCTCCTGAACAAAGTCAGACAGTATAACTGGTTTCTGTGCATTGAGTAATTGACAGAAAATCAGAAATATTAGGGTTAATCTAAGGTGCATTCTGGTTTTTTCCTTCCAAACGTAAATATAATGTATATTTACAAAAAGTAAATCTAAGGAATGATTAGAGAGCTTTTTAATTCAAGATTCATACAGATTGTCTTTCTGATATTGATCTCCTCCTGTTCCGGTAATGTGATACAGACCACGGTTTTTACTGATGATTTTCAGGAACTTGAGCCAGGAGACCGGCCCTATTTTGATTCGTCCGATCCTGCCATTTGCTATGATGCCCTTCGTGGAAAATTGGGAAGTTGGAGTGTGCCTTCAGCACTCAGGCAGGATGGTTTTGACAGGGCATGGGTAATCCGGAATGAGGGCGGCGTTAACTATCTGGCCCAGACCTTCACCAATCTGAATGATAAAAACTCTCCTTTGAGCCTGGTTACCCATCCCATGATAGTAGCCGGAGAGAATTTGTGGAGTGACTATTCTATCGATGTGGAATTTACACCGCTTGCTAAATTTGATAAGTGTGGTGTGGTATTTGGTTACAAGCACCCAGCCAATTTTTATTTCTTCGGTGTTGAAGGGAATACGGTTACCCTAAAACATATACAGCAATCGGTTACCCCACTACGGCCTATTGAAACGACATTGGATATCAGACCCCTGGTATGGAGCCCGGGTGAAAGATTGAATGCCACCATTACCGTTCGTAGAAACAAGGTTACCACCATTCTGAATGACTCCATCAGTATGTATGCAGAGAATCTCTCCCTGGAGGGCAGGATCGGGTTGATCTCTGACCTGCCGGCAAAGTTTCACAACGTGGAGGTAAAATTACTCGATAGCGAGCAGCGAAAGCTTTCAAGAAGAAAGAGGCAGCTCACCAGGCGATCAGAAATTCACCAGAGCACTCATCCGGAGATGGTGCGTTGGAAGAAGTTTGATACAGGGGAATTTGGGACCAACCAGAATATCAGATTGGGCGACCTGAATGGCGACGGAAACAAGGAGATTGTATTTGTCAGGCCCGATGCTTCAGGATCTGAGATTGGATCGGTTTCGGTTATTAACCTGGAGGGTGAGTTATTGTGGCAATATGGCCAACTGCTTAAACCGGATGGGTGCTCCAGTGTGGAGTTGCCGGTACAGATCCATGATCTGGATGGAGATGGATCGCGCGAAGTTATCTTTGTGAAAAAAGGCCGGATTTATATTCTTGATGGGAGGACCGGGAAGCAGATCAGGAGAACCCGAATCCCCGGATCAGGCGAGTTTAGATCAATGATTTTTGGAGACCTGATGGGTGTGGGCCGGGACAACTGTATCTTGCTTTCGGACCGTGAACATAAGCTGGTGGCCCTGAATGAAAAAGGAGAGCTGATCTGGGAACAAGAGACCACTTCGGGATCCCAACCCATGGTATATGATATGGACAAAGATGGCCGACACGAGGTCTTAATGGGCTATTCGGTCATCAATCCCGGTGGAGAGCTTATCTACGATGTGGGTGCATATATTGATGATCAATGTAATGGGGTTTCTGTGTATGAGATGATTGAGGGAGAGCAGACTACCCCTTGCCTGGTTTATGCAGCTGGTGACTGGGGATTGCTTTATTATGACTTTGAAGGACACCTTTTGAAGCAGAATATTCTTGGCCATGTAAGTCACATCGGCATAGCCGACCTGGATACAGATTCACCCGGGCTGGAAGTCATTACTTCCAACAGATGGGGGAGCAAGGGCCTGACTCATGTTATGGATGCCAATGGGATGGTCAGGACCAGTTTCCTTCCGGAATCGGGTGTGTTCAGGTGTCAAGCTGTAAATTGGAAAGGAGACGGGGAGGAATTTTTCATTAGCTCTGCCGATACCATAAGTGGAGGATTGTTTGATGGAGAGGGCCAGCTTTCAGTGGTTTTTCCAGCTGATGATCACCCGGTATCCTACTACCTGGCCACAGACCTTACTGGTGATGCCCGCGATGAGATTATCCTCTGGGATCTCAATGAACTCTGGATTTATACGCAGGACGATAATCCCAGAATGGGAAACACCTACAGCCCCCGACGCATTCCCCTTTACAATTACTCTATGCACCAGATGACCCGTTCTACAAGTGAATGGTGAGTTTTAGATTATTTATTATATTGCATGCAATCGGCAGGTGTGATTGACTGTTTTGGCACGAACTTTGTTTCTCTAACAGCAAAACACAGATGCAAAAAATACCGGGAGGAAATATTATGAAAACTTTATCACTTGCCATAATCAGTGCTGCCATCGTTCTGGCATCCTGCAGTTCCTCAAAGCAGACTGCAGCTTCGGAATACGATGATGTCTACTACAATCCCAATAAAGTAGCAAGACAAGCAGCAAAAGCTGCAGAAGTTCAGGAGCCTGTCGTAACATCACAGGATGCGATGTATGCACAAGCCATGAACCAGGAGCAAAGCTACACCAAGTCCGTGGCTACGACAGATGAGAACCTGAGTGACTATGAAGTATACAAGTTACAGCAGGAAGCAGAAATGCTCGGAGAATATTATGCTCCGGAGGGGAGTGAGGCACTTTACTCAGAACAGTATATTGAGTATGATACCCTGGGACAGTACGGTCTGGAGGGTGCCCCTGTTATTATCAATAATAATTACTATACCGATCCCAATGACTATTACTACTCTTCAAATTTGAGGAGGTTCTCGGATAACTATGCTGGTTGGAATTACTATGATCCCTACTACACCGGTATGAACTTCTATACCGGAAGTGCCTTTAGCTGGGGTATTAGCATGGGATTTGGATACCCGGGATGGGGAATGGGCTTCTCATATGGATATCCCTATCGTCCCTATTATGGTTATGGTTACGGCTACGGCAGATATTATGATCCCTGGTGTTCCTGGGGTTATGGAGGAGGGTACTACGGCGGATACTACGGCGGTTCTTACTGGTCCGGATACAACCATGGATATTACAATGGATACTATGGTTCAGATGGCTATTATCCTGAGACCTACTATCGATATGGCAGGATGGATAGCAGACATTCATACGGATATGCTTATCGATCCAAGGAGACTACTGGTAGCGCGAAGGGAACCACAACTGGCGATCCCAGGTACAGAAGCCGTACCGCATCAGCAGGATCAACAGCTGTCAAACGCACCAATACAAGCATGAGCAACACTGCCGCTCAAAGGCAGGTACGAAGCAATTCGAACACTGCCGCTCAAAGGCAGGTAAGGTCCAATACCAACTCTGCTGCACAAAGAACAAATGCCATGCAACGGAACAGCAATGGTGCCGTAAGGACCACCAGGACCTCACAGGCGATCACTGCCCAGCCGCGGAACAGCAGTTCTAATACCCAAAGGAGAGCCTATACTCCAAGTTACAGCAAGCCGCGCACAAGCTCGTCGTCGAATTACAATAAGGCGGCCACACAAAACAGGAGCTATCAGCAGTCCAATACACAGCAGCGTACTCCGGCCACTTACAATCGCTCAAGTTCATCACCAGCCCGGAGCAGTACAATCAGCCGCCCAGGTAGCTCAAACCGCAGCAGTGGTACAGTCAGCCGCCCAAGCAGCTCAAGTCGCAAGAGTACTTCTTACAGTCGCCCGAGCAGCTCATCAGGTAGCCGTTCCAGTGGATCGGTAAGCCGTAGTTCAGGAAGCTCTAGAAGCTCAGGTGGTTCAGTAAGCCGGAGCTCAGGTGGCTCCAGAAGCTCAGGTAGTTCAGGAGGCTCTAGAAGCTCAGGTAGTTCAGGGGGCTCCAGGTCTTCCGGTGGTTCATCGAGACGTTAGACTGTCATTTAACTCCAGGATCCAGCAGGATCCTGGTTTCCTAAGAACCAAAAATCAATATTGCTATGAAAAAGTTATCATTTATAGCCATGCTACTCATGGGCGCTATTCTCAGCATGAATGCCCAGAACGAGACGCAGGCACTACGATATTCCCAGTACTTTCCATTTGGAACAGCCAGGTATGCTGCCCAGGGAGGGGCCATTGGCGCACTGGGTGCCGATCTCACCTCCATGGTGACCAACCCGGCAGGACTCGCTTTCTATCGCTCTTCAGAATTCTCTGTGACCCCCTCATTCTACTGGGTCGATACCAGGTCAGATTTTATGGGATCCGTGACTGAAGACTCGGAGTTCAGGTTCAATCTGGCCAGCATGGGTATGGTCACTGCCATGACAACAAATCAGAAAGGCGGGATTAGTGGCGCAGCCTTTGGATTTGGGTACAATACCCTCGCCAATTTCAACAAAAGCACCTACACGCGTGGGATCAATGATAACAGTTCTTTGCTGGACGATTTTACCTGGCATGCCAATGCAGACCCCGGCAATCTGAGTCCTTATTATGAACAACTGGCCTTTGATACCTACCTGATGCCCTATGATTCGACTGCGGGAGTTTTCTGGCACGATATGCAGCTCGATGGCTACGGTCAGCAACTGGACCGTACAACGCGAGAATATGGCTATATAGGAGAGTATTCGTTTGCAGGAGCTGTCAATATCAGCAACTTCCTCTATTTTGGAGCCACTTTTGGGATTCATGCAGTCAGGTACTATGAAGATATCTACCATACTGAAACTGATCATGACGATCATGTACTTGATTTCGATAGTTTTAGGTTTAGAGAGTTTAATAGCACGAGGGGATGGGGATTAACCGGTCGTTTAGGAATGATCCTGAGGCCCATTCATATGCTTAGAATCGGAGCCTCAGTACATTTGCCAACTTACTACTGGCTTACCGATGAGAAATATACAGATATGAACTCCTTCTGGGACAGTGGATCGGGGATTCCGGAGACCTTTGAAGGTTCACCAAACGGGATCTACGATTATGAATTACAAACTCCCTTAAGAGTTGATGCCAATGCGTCTTTGATTTTATTCAAACTGGCTACAATATCCGTCGGCTATGAGTATGTGGATTACGGTTCGGCCAAGCTGGATGCCTATGATTACAATTTTTATGATGAAAATACCCAGATTAGCCAGGACCTCAGGGCGGTGAACAATTTTATGGCAGGGGCCGAGCTCCGCTTTGGCACCTTCTATCTGCGTGGCGGGGCTCAGTATTATAGTAGTCCATATACCGAAACACGTAACAATGCAGAGAGCTTTGTCTATTCAGCGGGCCTTGGAGTCAGGACCAAAATGGTCTATTTTGATGTCTCTTACTCCTATTCCAGCAAGACCGACGTGTATGGAATGTATTCCTACGAACCGGGATTCAATGAAGTGTCTATCAATGAAATCACTGGCAATAATGTCATGTTTACTGTGGGCTACAAGTTCTGAGACATGCATGCAGGTAAGATAGTGACTCCGGACCCAGGTTGAAGATCAGATCTAGAATGCTCAGGTTGGGCCGGAAGCCCAGGCGGTCGGAGAAGACCTGGTGATACTCCAAATGGAGGAAATCGGGATCTGCTACCGCCTGGTCCTTTTTGGGATGGATAAATTGCCTGGGATCCTCCTCTGACCTTATGGGAGTAAAAGCTTGCGAAGAGCTAATATGGATTTTCAGTCCCAAAGAAGCGAGGGTGTGCTCCACCAGCTGTTGATTCAGATCGATTAAAAATTCAAACCTCTTTTGGTAAAAGGGATTGATTTCATCGGCCAGATACTCAAAAAAAGGCGATGAAGCATAAGAAGCTACCAGGCTACGCCAGTGAATCTTGTTCCAGTTAGAATCGTAATCTATTCGTATATCCTTGAACAGTGTCTTCACCCCACGCTCTCTACTTACTGGTATGGACAGGGTAATCACCCCGTTGGGCCCCATGATCATACAGCGGTTCCTGAAGCTTTGCTTGGAATAGCTGTCAAACTGCTCCAGGACAAGTTCTTTTTGTCTTACCAGCCGGGCGTAATAGTTCAGGGGTCCGTTATAGAGAGCCGGGAAAATCACTGGAAGGGAATCTACCTGCTGGCCCTTACAATGCGGAACATCCTGTTCCAGCGGATTCCACCGTATTCTTTATCCATGCTGAGCCAGATCAGGCGGGGTTTTCCAATAACATGATCCTCTGGAACAAATCCCCAGAACCTGGAGTCGGCCGAATTGTGCCGGTTGTCGCCCATCATAAAGTAGTAGTTCATCTGGAAGGTGTAGGAGGAAACCGCCTCGCCGTTGATATACACCTGGCTGTCTTTTACCTCCAGGTTGTTTCCCTCGTAGGCCTCAATAATCCGCCTGTAGAGAGGCAGGGTCTCCATATTCAAATCCACACGCATTCCCTTTTCAGGAATGGTAAGAGGACCAAAGTACTCGAGGTTCCAGGAGTAGCGCTCATCGTGAGGAAAGATATCCCGGTCATATTGCCCCTCGGTATACAAGTTGACGGGTTCAACACTGACGATGCCCGGAAGGGTAGAGATTTTTTCAGCATTGGCAGTGCTTACGGGAAAGGTATAATTGGGATTGTTCCTTACATCTGCAGCGGCCCTTCCAATTCCATATGGTTCCAGCGAGCGCGGATTGATGGGTGTCCCATTGGTTCTTACTCTGTACCAGCGCTGGATTCCTTCAAACGCAATCTGCTTTTCCCCGTTTACATATACCTCGTTATTGATCACTTTCAGGGTCTCACCGTGAATGGCAACACAGCGCTTGATGTAGTTATCCCGCCGGTCCACCGGCCGGGTTTCCACATCATATTTTTCTGCAATTTGTTTACGCACATAATCTTCGTATACCCCCATGGGGCGTGTGCGATTGTTACGGTCCTGGTCTGCCAGCATCAGGTTGTAGGACTCGTCGCGTACCAGGTCGAAATAGTCAAAATTGCCCTTGGCATACAACTTATGATCCGATTTCTCCAGGGCCACTGTATCGGAAGCGGGGAAATTGAAGACCACAATATCGTCTCTCTTAACCGTACTAAATCCTTTCAATCGTTTATATGGCCGCTCAATCCATTCCAGGTAAGATTTACCTCCCAGCACGGTATTGGGCAGGAAGGGAACTGCCAGAGGAGTGTTGGGTGTTCTGGGGCCGTATGCAGTCTTGCTTACATAGAGGTGGTCGCCAACCAGAAGACTACCCTCCATGGAGGGGGTTGGGATTTTGTAGTTTTGAAAAAGGAAAATATTGATTAATGATACTGCAACCACAGCAAAAATAAGTGCATCGAGCCACTCAACGACCACATTGTTCTTTTTCTTCCTGCTTTTCCAGAATGACCAGTTGACCTTTTTACTCACATAAATATCGTATATCACGGGTATCCCCAGAAGGAACCAGAAATTCTTCAACCAGATCACAAAAAGAATATAGACGAAGACGGCAATCCCGAAGGTTAAGTATTTGTGTTTCAATAATTTACTGATATTCATTGCGCTTTTTATTTTATGGACCTAAAGATACGTTCTTTTCTTAAACCACCAATGAACGGGGTATCTGGTTTGATGGAGAACCAGACTACAACTGCCTTGCCAAGGAGGTGGTCCTTCGGGACAAATCCCCAGTACCTGGAATCGGCTGAATTGTGATGGTTGTCTCCCATCACAAAGTAGTAATCCATCTGAAAAACATACGAAGAGGTGGCTTCCCCGTTGATATGGATCACTCCATCTCTTACACTCATCTCGTTCTGCTCATATATTTCGATAATACGCCGATAGATGGGCAGATTCAGCTGGTCTATAAGGATGCTATCTCCTCGTTTTGGTATCCGTAGCGGACCAAAATTGTCGCCCGTCCACCGGTAATGATTGTTGTGGGGAAAAATTTCCTGGTTCTGAAAGGAGAGGGTGGGTTCTGTATATCTGCTGATACTTCTCACCTGTGGGAACGATCTCAATGATTCAACATTCTCCTTAGCCAGATATAAAACGTGCAAGGAGTTGATCGGATTGTATGTGACTGCGGATTTAAGGATATTTAACGAATCGAGCAGGGGATCGGGCAGGGGCTCCCCCCTGGTGGTAACATAGTATTTAAATTTTTGAAGAGGCAGCTCGGACCTTAGGCTACCATTCACCCGGACCATTCCTTCCGCGATAAGCAGGGTATCGCCCGGCAGGGCAATACACCTTTTGATATAATTCTCCCTCTTATCCACCGGGTGGGTAATGATATCAAATTCGGATAAAATGTAATCCCTTCCATACTTTCTTACCAGGGAGTAATAGTTCTGTCCCGGATACTGTACCACCATGGTATCGCCCTCCGGGAAATTGAAAACAATAATATCCCCTCTCTTCACACTGGAGAAACCTGAGAGTCTTTTATGCGGCATCTTAAGTTTGTCAGAGTAAGATTTTTTACCGGATGGTAGTTTGTTGTGGTAGAAGGGGATGGCCAGTGGGGTTTCGGGGAGCCTGGGGCCATAGGCAAGTTTGCTGACAAAAATATAGTCTCCGGCCAGTAAGGTCTCCTCCATGGAGGGGGTGGGGATCTTATAGGTCTCCACCAGCAGTACTTTGATGGTGAAAGAGCAAATCAGAGCAAGCAGTACAACCGAAATCCATTCAATGGACGATTGCAGGAGTCTTGGCAAGCCATAGCTCCGAAGGGTCCAGTCGACCTTTCGGGTAAGAAAAATATCGAAGAGAATCAAATTAAGCGGAAGCAGGAAGCCCAGACCAATCCAGATTACAATCATGGACCAGAAGAGGCCTGATAAGAAAAAGGCAAGGTACCTCCATGTTATGCGATCCATCCTCTTATAATTTTAGAAGATCCTGCATTCCAAAAACACCTTTCTTGTTTGTAATAAATGTTGCAGCCAGAAGTGCTCCTGCCGCAAAGGCATCTCTGGTATATGCATCGTGACTGAGCGTGATGGAGTCCAACTCGGATTCATAATGAATGCTGTGTTGACCCTTGACCTCACCCTTGCGGATGGCTTCAATGGGAAGCTGACCTGTAGCCTCTTCTGCATAAGCATCATTCTTCTTTAAATGCCACTTGCTGATCTGCCTGTTCAGTTCCAGGATCTGTTCGGCCAGGCTAATGGCAGTTCCACTGGGTGCATCCTTTTTGTGCACATGGTGCACTTCGTTTATGGAGACTTTATATTCAGGAAACTGATCCATGATCTCAGCAAGTCTACGATTCAGGGCAAAGAGAATATTGACCCCTACTGAAAAATTACTGGCATAAAACAGGGTGCCGTCTTTCGCCTTGCAATAGGCTTCTATTTCAGGGATATTCTCATTCCATCCGGTAGTTCCAGTAAGCACCGGCACCCCCAAATCGATACACTCCCTGATATTGCCAGGAGCCGTAGCAGGAGTTGAGAACTCGATGGCTGCGTCAATCCCCTTCAGGCCACCGGAACTCAGCTGTTCATGATTGTGAATATCAATGATTACAGGGAAGGAGTGACCCTGTTTCGTACCCAGGACCTCGATGGTTCTGCCCATTCTTCCATATCCGATCAATGCAAAATTCATAAGAACAAGATAAAAAAAAAGCTGCTCCAATGATCAGGAGCAGCCTTATAATGAGATTTTGAACAGGTCTTACTGAACTTTCTTCACGATGGCTTCAAAGGCCTTAGGATCGTTCATGGCTAGATCGGCAAGTACTTTACGGTTGATTTCGATGTCTGATTTACTCAGTTTCCCCATAAATTCAGAATAGGACATATCGTATTCACGTACTGCAGCGTTGATTCGCTGGATCCAGAGAGCCCTGAACTCGGCTTTCTTCTTACGACGGTCACGGTATGCATAGCTGAGGCCTTTCTCATATGCATTCTTGGAAACCGTCCAGACATTTTTTCTGCGACCAAAGTACCCTTTGGTCTGCTTCATCACTTTTTTTCTCTTCTGTCTTGCTGCGACAGCGTTGTTAACTCTTGGCATTTCTTTTTCACTTTTTGGATGCAGGCGGTCTCTTCGACGCTTTTTGGCTCCACACCCTGGTTTAAACTAATTTACCTCTAATCAAAAGTTAGTTCTTACTTCATCGCCAGCAGGCGCTTGATATTATTTTCATCGGCCTTATGTACTTGACCAAAATAAGTCAGGTTCCGCTTGCGCTTCTTTGATTTTTTGGTAAGAATATGACTCTTGTAAGCGTGTTTCCTCTTGATTTTACCGGTTCCGGTGAGTTTGAATCTCTTCTTCGCTCCCGGATTCGTCTTCATTTTTGGCATTATTCCAATCTTTATCTATATAAAAACTATTTCTTTTTTACCACTTTGGGCGCCATAAACATGGTCATCCTTTTTCCCTCAAGCTTGGGGAGCTGTTCAACTTTCCCAACCTCTTCAAGGTCCTGTGCGAGCTTTAACAATAGGATCTCACCTTTCTCCTTGTACAATATGGACCTTCCTTTGAAAAATACAAAAGCCTTTAGCTTTGCACCATCTTCAAGAAATTTATGCGCATGCTTCAGTTTAAAACTGTAATCATGCTCATCCGTGTTGGGTCCGAACCTGATCTCCTTCACCACAATCTTTGTGGCTTTGGATTTCATTTCTTTTTGTTTCTTCTTTTGCTGATAAAGAAACTTCTGATAATCGACGGCCCTGCATACAGGCGGATCTGCCTTTGGCGAAATCTCTACCAGATCAAGATCCAGTGAATCAGCAATCTTCAGAGCTTCAGCTATTGTGACAACTCCTGGAGTTTCGATGTTCTCTCCAACAAGGCGAACTGAGGTGGCACGAATCTGCAGATTCGTTTTAAAAGCGATCCTGTCCTTGTTGCGGTTATCGTTGTTGCGTCTACGATAATGACTTGGTCCTGCTATGACTAGTTCCTCCTATAATTAGTTAAATATTAGTCTCAATTGCCTGAAGCTGATTCTCAACTTCAGACTGAATAAATTTCGCAAATTCTTCCAGTTTCATCTCTCCTCTATCACCTTCTCCCTGTCTTCGAACGGAGACTGTTCCATTTTCCTGCTCCTTTTCGCCTATGATAAGCAGATATGGAATTCGCTTTAACTCACTATCCCTGATCTTCTTACCTATCTTTTCACTCCGCTCGTCAATCAGGGTGCGAATATCGCAATTTTTAAGGAATTTTGAAACTTTTTCCGCATAATCGTGGAATTTTTCGCTAATGGGCAGAATCACAGCCTGATCGGGTGTAAGCCAGAGGGGGAATTTCCCGGCTGTATGTTCGATCAATACGGCCACAAACCGCTCCATGGATCCAAAGGGTGCACGGTGAATCATAACCGGCCGATGTTTCTGATTATCAGCACCGATATACTCCAGTTCAAATCGTTCGGGAAGGTTGTAGTCTACCTGGATGGTTCCAAGTTGCCATTTCCTGCCCAGAGCATCCTTCACTATAAAGTCCAGTTTGGGCCCGTAGAAGGCAGCCTCGCCATATTCCACCACCACGTTTTCCATGCCTTTGGCCTCCACTGCTTCGAGAATGGCCTGTTCGGCTTTCTCCCAGTTCTCGTCACTACCGATATACTTCTCTTTATCCTCTGGGTCCCTCAAAGAAACCTGGGTAACAAAGTCTTTAAAGTCCAGAGTTTTAAAGATGTAGAGAATGATATCAATAACCTTCAGGAATTCCTCCTTCAACTGGTCGGGCCGGCAGAAGATATGCGCATCGTCCTGGGTAAATCCGCGAACACGGGTGAGTCCGTGCAGCTCTCCACTCTGTTCGTAGCGGTAAACCGTTCCAAATTCGGCCAGACGAACAGGCAGTTCCTTGTAAGAACGGGGTTTGAATTTGTAAATCTCGCAATGAGCGGGACAGTTCATGGGCTTCAGTAAGAATTCTTCACCTTCCTGTGGGGTGCTTATGGGCTGAAAGCTGTCCTTTCCGTACTTGGCGTAGTGTCCGGAAGTTACCCATAACTCCTTTTGACCAATATGCGGGGTGATCACCGGTTCGTATCCAGTATCGCGTTGCACCTTCTTCAGGAAGTTCTCAAGTCGTTCTCTTAGTTGTGCACCTTTAGGCAACCAGAGCGGAAGACCGGGTCCCACCCTTTGTGAAAAGGTAAAAAGCTCCAGTTCCTTACCCAATTTCCTGTGGTCGCGCAATTTGGCCTGTTCCAGAAGTTCCAGGTGCTCTTCCAGCATCTTTGCTTTGGGAAAGCTCACTCCATAGATCCGGGTCAGCTGTTTCCGCTTTTCATCCCCCCTCCAGTAGGCACCAGCCACACTTAGTAGCTTTATGGCCTTGATGGGGGAGGTGTCGGCCAGGTGTGGTCCCCGGCAGAGGTCCGTAAAATTTCCCTGGTGGTAGAAGGAGATGGTGCCATCTTCTAATTCGCTTATCAGTTCGGTTTTGTATTCATCACCCTTATCTCCAAAGAAGAGCATGGCCTCTTCCTTGCTTACCTCTTTTCTGGAATACTCCTGTTTCTGAGAGGCCAGCTCCTTCATCTTCTTTTCGATCCTGGGCAAATCACCTTCGGTGATCACCACCTCATCGCCAGTGTCCACATCGTAGTAGAATCCGTTTTCGATGGCCGGCCCAATACCAAATTTGGTACCTGGATAAAGCGACTCAATGGCTTCGGCCATAAGGTGGGCAGAGGAGTGCCAGAAGGCATGCTTCCCGTCGGGATCATCAAATTTGTTTAGTTTAATGGTGGCATCCTCCTGAATGGGACGGTTCAGATCCCACAGTTCGTCATTCACATTGACGGAGAGTACCTCCCTTGCCAGACTGTTACTCAGACTCCTGGCTATATCATATCCCGACACGCCCTGTTCAAACTGCCGTACTGAATTGTCAGGAAAAGTGATGTTGATCATTGAATTCAATTTTTTAAAAAGCAGCGCAAAGATACGAAAACTATATTATAAGAAGTATTAATAAGCAGTGGATAAAATGTGTGGCTCAGTTGTTTTTAGGCTAAGGTTTTTGGTTAATTTGATGCGGGAAGAAAAACCTTTTAGGAGATACAACGTAAAAGTTTGGCATACTATTTGGAATTACAATAGCAACAACCAAAACCAAAGGCCATGAAACGCTTTATATTCATATTGCCCTTGCTGTCACTGATCGTGATAAGCTGTACGAAGGAACCTTGTGTCATCATAGAACCCGATGCCAATGGATCCGTTGATCTGAACCCCGCTTATGTGGGAGAATATGTCCGCTTTACCAGCCATTCCACCAATTCGGACTATATCGAATGGGATATGGACGATGGCATCTTGTACAACGAACCCGTAGTGGATCACTATTTTGTGGACCCGGGTTTTTACGATGTGACCCTGAGAGCCTTTGGAACCAAAGGAGGTATTAGTTCATTTGTGATCCCCGAAGAGGTGATCGGTGCCGAACTGACCGTATTGGTAAGGTTATGGACTGATATCGAAGGTGGTGCAGATCCTGGCTACCTGCTTCCCGGTGCCGAAGTTATCTTGTATCCAACTTATGATGACTGGTTGAATTTTACCAACGGGAGCGAAACGCTTTATACCGATTCCTATGGGGAATGCACCTTTACCGGCCTTAGTTACCAGCGTTACTATGTGGATGTATGGGAAGCAAATCATGGTAATGAAGATCTGGCATTTGAGGACGTCGGGTGGATTGAGACACCCATGCTGGAAGGAGTTTACTACTGGACCTTCGAAGCCATGGTGGATTACTACCCCGATGGTAAAAAGGCAGCAGCTGCCAAAGAGCGTGCACCGAGGAGTCTGAAGGCTGCACCCGCAGGAGAGAAGAGAACACCTGCTGATATAGTCAAAAAGGTTGCCAGGGAGCGAAAATAGGTCCCTGTTAAAGAGAGGGAGAAAAAATCCCTGAAAACTACAGCGGGAAATATTAAAATTTAATATATTTGCACCCCCGAAGCGAAAATCTTCGGGGGTGTTCTTTTAAGTATTATTGTCATCTTGCCCAGATGGCAGGGCCGACCGTTAAGAAATGTTCCGGTGGAACATTTTAGGGAGGAGCCAGCCAGTGGGGAGGCCAATTCCGCCAGCTTGTTGATTAAGGTGTTTACGGAAACGGCCTGATGTTCTTTTATATGTGATTGTCATCTTGCCCAGATGGCAGGGCCGACCGTTAAGAAATGTTCCGGTGGAACATTTTAGGGAGGAGCCAGCCAGTGGGGAGGCCAATTCCGCCAGCTTGTTGATTGAGGTGGATACGGAAACGGCCTGATGTTCTTTTAAGTATTATTGTCATCTTGCCCAGATGGCGGAATTGGTAGACGCGCTAGTTTCAGGGACTAGTATACGCAAGTATGTG